>TARA_R110002072_G_scaffold13481_1_pt1 | contig 289969 bp, 195 predicted proteins | sample TARA_R110002072 | Tara Oceans TARA_R110002072 (sample SAMEA4397118) | marine metagenome | biome: Polar Biome; feature: [SRF] surface water layer (ENVO:00010504); material: water (ENVO:00002006), including particulate matter (ENVO:01000060) such as... | depth 5 m | reverse complement strand
AAGAGCCAAGGTGTGCCGAAGGCCTAGCGTAAAAACCATGTTGTCGGTCACGGCAAGTAATCGGGCGACGAATCACCGTACCAAGATTGTTTGTGAAGCCACTTTTCGTATTCGTAATAGATGCCGCGCAATCCAGTTTTGGCTAAATCCGCGCGATAATCAGTGTAAAGTCGATGCAGTTCCTTGCGTGCGAACTCGTCGTTGGCGTCAGAGCTACGTAGAAAGGTAATCGGATCGTCGTGATCGGGGAAAATGACGTAAGCGACGATTGACGACCAACCAAGGTTGTTGCAGCCATCAGCACGAACGATCAACCACTCGCGAAAACCTTGAAGGAATCCGCCCTCGAGTGCGGCATCAAAGCCGGAAAGGTACGCAGCAACGGAATCGTAGGTGGGCGGGAGCACCCACATGCTGGTGCGGGTGCAGAGGTGCTCAACCAATGATTCACGCTCGGAATTAAGCACAGGTAGTGACCGACAACGGAGTTCTTGATGAAAATCTGTCGGCTATGCGCAAGGAGTTGCGCGTAAAGCGACACCAGCAAGGAGCATGCCGGACTTTTCGCCGTTCGTCAATTGGTGTCGGGGCTGTGGGGGCGGGCTGTCACGGTTCTTGTCGGCAGAGCCTCAGCGTCGTCGGCTTGCGGTTGACGGTGCGAACTCCGAAAGTGTGCGGGTTGTAGTTGGAAGTTGTCGGGCGGGATTGTCTGATTGAGGGAGTCGCTCGGCTGTTCGCATTTTTTGATTGGAGTTTCGTCAATGTTGACTCGTCCTGTTGCTGGTGCGCGGATCGTTCGTAGGTTGCCGGCGTTGGCATCTGTCGGGGTATTTGTTGCCGTTCTGTGCCTGACTGGGAACGGCGCTCTGGCTTTGGGGCCGGAGGCGTTGCCGCTTTGGCCGGACGGGGCTCCGCATGCTCAGGGGAGTGACGAGTCGGATGTGCCGACGATTCGGGCTTATCTTCCGCAGGAACTGGAAGGTGTGAAGGCGACCGGTGCCGGAGTCGTGATCTGCCCTGGCGGCGGGTACGGAATCCTGGCGATGGATCACGAAGGGCATCAGCTTGCGAAGTGGTTTCAAAAGAATGGCGTGGCGGGGTTCGTGTTGCGGTATCGCCACGCTCCGAAGTATCGACACCCGGTGCCGATGGAAGACGCTCAGCGAGCGATGCGGTATGTTCGTGCAAAGGCCGAGACATTTGGCGTTAGCGCGGGACGCATCGGCATCATGGGTTTCTCTGCGGGCGGGCATTTGTCGTCGACGGTGGCGACGCACTTTGACGCGGGCAACCCGGAAGCGAAGGATTCGGTTGATCGTCTAAGTTGCCGGCCCGATTTCGCCGTGCTGTGTTATCCGGTTATCAGTTTGACGGCTTCGTACGCTCACAAGGGGTCAGGGCGAAATCTGTTCGGCCCGGACGCTGATGAAGAGACGTTGAAGACGCTCAGCAACGATCTGCATGTGACGGTGGAAACTCCACCGACTTTCCTGTTTCACACGGCGGAGGACAAGGGCGTCGATGTGCAGAACAGCGTGGCATTCTTCATGGCGTTAAGGAAAGCGGGCGTTCCCGGCGAGATGCACATTTACCAGGATGGGCCGCACGGAGTTGGGATGGCTCCGGCCGATCCGGCGGTTTTCGGATGGAGAGATCGACTGCTCGACTGGATGCGAGGTTCGGGATTCCTCAGCGCGACGGCTCGAGCCGAAGTTTCCGGAACAGTCAAAGTGAACGGCGAAGATCTGCGGTGGGGAATGATCGCTCTGGCACCGCTGGATCCAAACAAGCCGCGAGCCTGGACAATGGTTTCACGCGGCAAGTACAGCATTCCCGCCAGTCGAGGCGCGGCACTCGGTGAGAACGTCGTCGAGATCTACGACCTTGGCTCCGTCGAGCCTCGGCCTACGCGCGACGACTTTGAGCGCATCGACCCAAACGGTGCATTGCGGCTCAACGTTGTCGAGGGTAAGAACCAGTTTGATCTCAACCTGACTGAATAATGGTTGCCGATTTTCGGTCAACTCGTCCGTAACATTTATCACGAATTCGAACTGCTTCTTAATGTCAAACACGACCACCCCCGGTACCAACTGGGATGTGCCTGCTGAACTGGCCGGGAAAACGATTTGCCAGGTGTTACGTGAATTTCTTCCCGATCAGTCCTGGCGACACATCCGGAAACTTGTGGAACGACGGCGAGTGACCGTGTCGGGCGTTCTTTGCCTGGATGTTGCTCGCCGTTTGACGGCGTCGGAGACCGTGTTTGTCGCGGATGCTCCTTTTCCTCCTCCGCCCGACGATGGTGATGTCAGCATTCTGCACCTTGACGAATCGGTCGTTGTGATCGAGAAGCCGGCGGGGATGGTTTCGCTACGGCACGTTGCGGAGATCAACTGGCCGATCAAACGTCGCATGCAGCAGCCGTCTGCAGATGAAAGTGTACTGCGAGCGGTCGGCGCAGCGACTCGCAGCAAACGGAATCTGGCTTCGCTGCCGCCGAAGCTTCGCCGTCAACATGTGCGGTCGGTGCATCGCCTGGATCGAGATACCAGCGGGCTGTTGGTTTTTGCGAGGTCGCTGGAAGCTGAGCAGAGTCTTGTCAAGCAGTTTGCTGAGCACTCGGTTGATCGTGTTTATCAGGCAGTTGCTGCCGGAACTCCAGAGACCGGAGTGATTCGAGGTCGACTGGTCCGCGATCGAGGCGACGGTTTGCGTGGCAGCACGAAATCTGAAACCGACGGCAAGCCAGCAGCAACTCATGTCGAATCGGTTGAAACGGTAGGACCATATTCGCTGGTGAACTGTCGCCTGGAAACAGGTCGGACCCATCAGATCCGCATTCATCTGGCTGAGCAGGGACACCCGGTCTGTGGCGACAGGATGTACCGCGGGCCGTTTAGCGGTGAGGCGGTTGCTGATGAAAGCCGTGCTCCGCGACTGGCATTGCATGCTCGGTTGCTGGCGTTCACGCATCCCGAGTCTGGCCAGCGGCTGGAGTTTGTGTCAGAACTGCCTGCGGACCTTTCGAGGCTCGTCGATCGACTTCGAACGGCCCCAGTTCCAAACGGCAGGAAACTGAAAGAGGCCGGCGACGCGTGAAGGCAGAATCGGACCAACCCGGCGAGGCCAGCGTCGACAGAGCAGCTTTCGGCAGCGATCGGCGTCTGAGATGGTTTCTGCGGCTGGTCGGAGTCGCTGATCTGCTGGCTGTTGTAGCGGTGTTCTTACCGACGGATTGGCTTGGCTGGGTGCATGAGTCTGTTGGGCTGGGAACGCTTCCCCAGGGAAGAATTGTCGGATATCTCGCTCGCTCGACGTCGCTGCTCTACGGAATTCATGGAGCGATGCTGCTTGTCCTGGCCAACGACGTTGTTCGATACCGATCTCTGATCTGCTGGTACGGTCGAGTGATCGCTGCAGCTGGTGCGATTCTGATCGGAGTCGACATTGCCGAATCGATGCCCGTCTGGTGGACCGTTCTGGAAGGCGCCGCCGTGGTTGGTATTGGCGTGGTGATTCTGACGCTTTGTCATAAAGACGCGGCTGACCGGCTCGTCGGAAGCGACTGATCGACGGGGCGACTGCCGTCGTGCCAAACGGCAACATGTGGCGACTTCACTGCATTGATGTTGCCGCTCGTCAACGTCGCAGCTTCCCCTCGCTTCGCGGCGTTCAGCTTTGTCGAACGCTCTGTCAAGTTCCTGAAACAGCGAAGCTGGTCAAACTTTGCGGCCACGAGACTGGCTGAAACTTAAACGCTGGCAGAGTTTACGCGAATCCGACCGGGCTGCGAGCGGGATTGGATATTCTGCTTCGACCAGTTTTCGACCGGTCCCGCGGTGCTCGGTTTTGGATCGCGGCACGGTGGTTGCGATTACCGGTTTGCCGTCGGAATCGTCGCTGGATGGCGACGCGCTCTCTGTGGTCTGAGCATTGGCGACGACTGCTTCGAAAACGGACGATCGGTCGAGAATCAATTTTGTGGCACGTTCGCCACGCTGGGAGCTGTGATGATTGCGGTTTCGGAAATCAACACTTTTGAAGAGCTGGCCAATCTTCGTGTTACCTGGCGGGAACTCTGGGAAAAAACTCCGAACGCATCCTTCGTGCAGTCGTGGGACTGGCTGAGGAGCTACTGGCGAGTCTATGGTGACAAACAGGAACTCCGCACGTTACTGGTGACTCTGCGGACGAAGCCGATTGGTATTGTGCCGCTGGTCACTCGTCAGGTTGAGACGGCGCTCGGGGCGACGCCGGTCCTGACCTGGCCGACGAATACCTTCGTCCCGTTTTACGGCGCGATTGGCCCGAACCCAGCTGCCACTTTGAGTACCGCCTTCAGTCATATCCGAAGGACTCAGCGCAACTGGAAGGCGCTGGAGCTTTCTCAGATTGACGAGTTCGGTCATGACAACCGTCGGACGAGCAACGCTTTGAAGAACGCTCGGCTGAAAGTCTGCCGAAACGGCGCCGTCACTCACCCGGTGGTGGAGATGGCGGGAAGTTGGGATTCGTACATGAGCACGCGTGACCGATCGGCTCGAATGGAGTTTCTGCAGGCGGAAAAAATCATCACTCACTGTGGGCCCATTTCGTTTCATCGCTGGCGGCCGGAAGGCGGCAAGGTCGGAGCGACTGATCGGCGCTGGGATTTGTTTCGAACGTTTGAATCCATCCGAGGAGACTCAAAAGGTCGAGGTCGACGTGCTGATCGTGAGTTGACTGTGATGAAAGATGCACACGCGGCGGCGGTCGATGCGGGGGCTGTTGAGGTCTGTACTCTGACAGTGTCGGGACGCCCGGCGGCTTGTGCATACAACTATCGGACGGAAGCTCGTCTTGAGAATGTGTTCCTGGGGGCTCGCGAAGAGTACGGCGATGCGGCTGTGACCTGCCTGCTCGGGCACATGCTTCGAGATGGTTTCATGCGGGACGATCAAAGCATCGTCTTTCAGCCGCACGATGCTCGCCAAGTGGCTGCATGGAGTAATTCGGACGCCACATCAATCGCTTATGGGCACTATGCAAAGCTGTCTCCGACTGCTCAGTTGCTGCGTCGACGACGTGCTGCGGCTGCGGGCGATGTTCCCGAGCAGCGGCCACCGGTCAAAGTCGAAGTCGCGGCTGAGGAGCAGGTTGCTGCCCCGGCGAACGATTCACCGCTGAAAGTTTACACGGGAGCGTGACGTTTTTTTCAGATCGTCAGCCAGACCGAGAGCTGCTGTGTGCGGCGGTGTTTTCACGAATGTTATCAAAAGGGCCAACTCCAGATTTATCGGGTCACAGATCATGAAGAAAAAAATACGACTGACATTCACGTTGAACGAAATTCTGCTCCTGGCGGTGGAAATCAACCTGGCGTTCGCCGGTCTGTTGATGATTGCAGCTGCGTTTTCCGGGCAGTCAGAGCAGTTGTACGCTCCGGCTCGAACGATGATCGGCATGCTGCCGGCGTTGTTCTGCGTGGGGTTTGCTTCGTGGCTGGTTTACCGGTTGCGTTGCGTTCGGCGGGCCAGGAATCGATTCGCCGGTCTGGCAGGAGCGATGTGTCTTGGCATTGTTGCTCTGAGTTTCGGCGCAGCGGTTGGCAAACTGTCGATGGTCTGCATGACCGATGGTTTTCACGAAGCCGTGAATTACTCGATCAACAGTCCTCTGCAGAAGCAGGCCGGGCTGATGTCGTTTCTTGCGTTCGTTGGAATTGGACTGGTGTTCGGCGCGACGTTTGTTCTGCGAGCGGGTAAGGAGAACGACAGGCAGAGCCTGTCCAGCGAAGCTCTGCACGTGCAGATTGGCGAGATTGGTCAGCAGTTTGTCGGTGACTGGTCGGAGCAGCTTGTCTCACGGATGGATTCGCTCGTTACTGACGGCGACTTTCTGGCGGCGATCGGAATCTATCGGCACGAGACTGGCTGCACGGCTGAAGAGGCTTCGCGAATCGTTGACGACTGGCCGGAACAACGCCTGCGATTGCAGTTGGAAGTGTTGACTCGCTTGCTGCAAACTCCGGTTGGACCTGCGACGTCCAGCACGACTCCTGCATCACTGGCCTGAGAACGAAGCGGGATGAGTAAGGACGCACAGCTATGAGGTCATTCACACCTGCTCGACTGATGCTGGCAGTTGTCGCGGCACTTGGCGGTTGCGTGATGCTTGGCTTGTTTTCGGTGAAGAGAAGTCTGGACGCGATCGAGCAACCACAACTGACGTCGGTGCGGGAAGGCTTTGCGACTCGCACAATTCCGATGGCGGCAAGCAATCTGAAGCCGGGCACGATTATTCGCAAGGATGACATCGGAAGCGGACCCTGGCCGATGCGGGATGTTCGCGGAGACATCCTTCTGTCAGAACGCCTGATTGTCGGTAGAGTCGTGCAGAAAGAAATTAAGTCGGCCACGCCAATTCACGCCGGATCGCTGGTGCGGCCAGGCGAGTACTCGAAGGAGTACGTCGGCGTCCCCTGAAGTTTCTCCGACCGACTTGTGAGCACCTGAAAGGCCGTTCGGATGTCTGTGTTTAATGACCTGCTGGCCAGAATTGTGGCTCTGGCGATGATCGGATCGCGAATCGCCATCTTTCTCGCGATTCTTCCGCAGTGCGCCCTGACGCTGTTGGGTGAGAGTTTCGGTGCGTTGATTGCTTGCTCGCTGGGCGTTGCCGGGTATGCATACTCGGTTTTCGTTTTTCAGCGAATTGAGTCGCGGTTGTTCTATCATGCCGACTGGACTGGCGGTGGTCTGTTGCTCCGGCAACGATTCAGTTCGCAAGCCTGTCGATGGCATCGCGACCTCGTTCTGCTGAGCATTCTGAGCGGCATGTTCGGTGCGGGAGTCGGCTGGAATGTCACCGCGTTGACTCATGGTAACCTGGCCGATGCTCGAATTATTGCGGCGCTTGCAATGGTTGTGCCGTACGGGTTGATCGTCTGGCTTTATCGCGGAACGCCGCGCTACCGACTCGACCTGCCTGTTACCGAAGGTTGAGACCGCAGAGTGCGCCTTGCCCATCACAGAACTCTGTTGGGCGGTGCCCTGCTTACTTCTCAGGGGCAACGTGAATCTCGATGGCGACTGGTTCGTAGAGCCCGCCGGGTTTCTGATCATCGCCCCAGGAAATTGTCAGATCGACGGCCAACTCGTTTGATGGTTCGAGTAAGTCTGTCATGTCGAACGAGACTGTTTCCGTATTATTTTTCAGACTGCCGAGTGGGTGGCCATTAACGGCGACCTCGGCTCGACCGCCAATTCCGTCAAAGGCGATATGGACCCGCTCGTTATCATCGAGATTGGTTGGTCGCTGGAATCGTCGGCGAAAGACGACGCGCCCGGACACTTTGCCGAACGAGTCGTTCATAGACGATGGCATGCGAATTCGTGAGTCATTCAGCAGCGGGCTGTCGAGCTCGGTATCCTCTTCATCGTCTCTGAAGGCATGTGGTCCGTCGAGCCACTCGTAAAACCAGGGGCCTTTCAGGTGCATTCGGTGGATGGGTTCACGACGCATCATCGGGATCCTGTTTCGTGGCTGGTCGACTTTGGAACGACGACGAATGCGGTGTTGTGCGGCGGGCAGAGATCGGCAAACTGATTCGAAGGCATTCCCTGACACAGGGCAGGGTGGGGAGTTCAAACGAGGGCACTATACTCCTTCGGCAATGATCGTTTGAAGCGTCTCTTTTTCCCACTTGCTGAAGCAACAATGACTGAATTTGCCACGAAAAAATCAACGTCGTCACTGGCCGAGTCAGGTCGCCGCGTTGTGATTGTGGGGGGCGGTCTGGCCGGTCTGGCTGCGGCATCGGCGCTTGCTGGGCGAGGGATGGTGGTGACCGTTCTTGAGTCGCGACCGAGGCTGGGTGGGCGAGCCAGTTCGATCATTGATCGCGTTACGGGAGAAACCATCGACAATTGTCAGCACGTCGCGATGGGGTGCTGTACGAGCTTTCGTCAGTTCTGTGAAGAGACTGGTTGCTCGGATCTCTTTGAAACGCAGAAGGAACTCTATTTCGTCGGGCCGCCGGGGCAGGCGAAGGTTGTCCGCTTTGCGGCATCGTCGCTGCCGGCGCCACTGCACCTGGCGTCGTCGTTTCTGAGAATGCCGTGGTTTACGCTCGGCGAAAAGCGGCAGATTGCGTTTGGCCTGAGGGCGTTGGCGAAGGACCGAACGAAAACTGATCGCTCGTTTCAGGAATGGCTTGATGGGCAACGTCAGTCGGAATCGGTGCAGCGCAGGTTCTGGCATCTGGTCCTGGTCAGTGCGCTCAGTGAGTCGCTTGACCGGATCAGCTTTCGTCACGCTAGAAAAGTTTTCATCGACGGGTTTCTGAGCAGTCGCGAAGGTTGGGAAGTGTCGATTCCGATTGTGCCGCTCGACGATGTCTACGAGGCGCGAATCGCGGCGACATTGCGAAAGCACGGCGCCGCGATCCAATTGAAATCCGGAGTGCGGCGTCTTGTTGTAAGGGGCGGCCGCGTAGTGGGGGTGGAGTTGCGGGATGGCTCAGAAGTGACAGGCGACGAATTCGTGCTGGCGGTTCCTCAGTATCTTGTGAAGTCAATGCTGCCGGATGAGCTGGCCGGGCACTCTGACGTCGCTGCTCTGGATCGACTGGAAACGGCTCCGATCGCCAGCGTGCATCTCTGGTACGACCAGCCGCTGACCGACTTGCCGCATGCCACCTTCGTCGATCGACTAAGTCAGTGGATGTTTAACCGGACAGTGCCTGGCCGTAGGGGGCGTCTTGACGCACCCGGCAACCTGCCGGGCCATTCCGTGGATGCTCTCTCACAGGATGAGGGGGAGAACGACGACGGTTGCCGGCTGCAGGTTGTGATCAGTGCGGCTCGTGATCTGTCGGGGATGTCCGAGCAGGAAGTCATCGCGAAAGTCGATGCCGAGCTAAGGGAAGTGTGGCCGGACAAGAGCGAAACGCGACTGCTGAATGGTCGAATGATCACAGAGCATCGTGCTGTTTTTTCGCCGCTGCCCGGTGTCGACAGAATTCGGCCTGCCCAGCAGTCGCCGATTTCAAATCTTCAGTGGGCTGGCGATTGGACTCGAACCGGCTGGCCAGCGACGATGGAAGGAGCCGTTCGAAGCGGCTATCTCGCCGCGGAGAATATCCTTAGGAGATGCGGCAGGGCCGAGTCGGTTGTTCCCGCTGATCTGTCTTCAGCGAGGCTCTACCGCTGGCTGCTGTCGTGACTTTTTCCAGCCGCGAAATACGCGAAAGACACGAAAGTACATTCCGGTTTCGTTTCTCTTTCGTGTATTTCGTAGTTGCTCTTTGCCCGTCGATAAGGCCTCAGCTGTGCAATGTTGAATTCCGTTCTTCTGATCGCAGTTTGAATCTACTCAACCGGCTGTGTCGTATCGTAGGGGTTGTGCCGTTCAGCGACTTTCTATGAGTCTGCTCTTGTCGGCAATGGCGAATGGCCGGCCGGATCGGTGAATCCTGTTGTTTCGCGGCGTCGCAACGGTCAAACTTCCCGGCTTCTGACAGGATTCGTGTTCCGTGGGCCAGGAAACGACGATCCAGATGTTGAGTGGTCGATTCGGCGATGCCTGATGGCTCGAAAGAAAGCGTGAACGACGATGTTCCGAACAGTTTCTCTACTTGCCGCTGTGGTTTGCCTGGCGATGTCGCAAAGCGCGTCTGCTCAGGGGATCATCTGGAGTCTTCCGGAAGACGGAAGCCTGGTTCACTACGAAGGCACTTACAGGCAGGTGGAAGCCCAACCTGGATCCAGCGAGGGAAACCTCGAAATGGAATGGATCCGGCACCTGACGATCAAGTCGGTCGGCAAAGAAGACGCCGAGTACAAAGGCGCGACAGTGCCGTGCCGCTGGATCGAATTCAAGGTGCAGACCGGTCGTGTGAAGGACGGTTTGATCGCCACGGGGTCGGTCGGTGAGCGGATTTACAAGGTTCTGGTGCCAGAAAGTGCCGTCATCGGCCAGACCCGAAACAGTGAAGGATTGCCGGTCACATACTTGCCGATCGTTCGTGGCTTTCGCAAAACGAACGACAAAGACCCGACTCCGAAAGAGATCACGTCAAAAGTTCTGCAGGTTTACCCGATGATTTCTCTGGTACGGCATTACAAAGACATGACTCGAGGCAGCGTGCCGGAAGTCGTGCAGGTTGGCCAGGAAGATGTGCAGTGCACAAAGCTGACCGGCAGCTTCGAGCAGGAAAGTCTGAACGACCGGATTCTGCACGAAACGACGTTGTACCTTTCCGATTCCGTGCCCTTTGGTCTGGCGAAGTGGACTGTCAAAATTTCTCAGGAAGCCAAGGGCGAAGTTGAGCCGCGTAGCGAATTTCAGTTCGTCTCCGAGATCACTGTCGACATGACCGCTCGGCGAATTGAAAGCAACGCCCGCAGCGAACTGGTCGTTCAGTAGGGACCGCGTCAGGTCGCCATTCTGCTGCCTGTCGGCAATCCAGGAAAGATTTCCGGATTATGCCGATTTCTCCGAAGTTGCAGCTTCCGAATTGCCGATGACTGTTCCGGATACCCATGTGCTGTCGGTGAATTCCGCCTCACATGGCTGGCGAATCAGGCCCCATCAGGATGAACGGGACGGAATTGGCATGAAGCTCGAACTTCTGCGAACACAGGCTGTCACAATTCTCGGAGTCTGCGGTCTGGCCATGATGGCCACCGGCTGCCAGACGTCGGTCGGCGGACAGACGTTGCCATCGGCTTACTACCTGCGGGACGACGTGCAGTATTTCCCCGCCGGTCCCGAATTTCTGCTGACAAATACGAAGCAGGCGATCGAGCAGTACAAACTCGATCAGACCGGGTTCAAGGAGGATTTCGGCGCCGGAGACTCCGGGCCGGGTGTCGGCGGCGGTTTCGATTAACGGTCGGCCCTCAATTATTCAGATATTCAGACCCGAAAAAGAGCCCGAACGCTCGCCGAACGAGTCTCGATGCTGCGGTATCAGGAGCCTCGTTCTCGTGAATGTTTCGGGCTTTTTCGCGTTTTCTGTGGACGTCGCTTCGAAGTCGCTCGCTCGCTGATTCGCTGGTTACTCTGGCAGATTCCGGGAATTTGCCCTGAGCTGTTTCTTTTGCGACGAACACGACTCACCCAGGATCGGGTCACCGTGTTTGACAACGGGAAGTGCAGTCGTAAAATCACCTCCCGCTCCGCTCACTCCACCTGCTCCCCGCGGGCGAACCGAGTGGACATCCCCATGCCAGATTGTCTGTGAATCCCCTTCGGGACGGATGTCCGACTGACCGGTCGCTTACGTTGCCTGTGCTGATTGTCTCTTCAGGTGCGTCGCTACTTTCGCTGGGCGTTCGAGTTGCAGACTTTCTGAGTGTTGCCGCTGTCCGTCGGCAGGTTTCCGCAAGCTGTTTGCTGCGGGATTTCTGTTGAGCTTTATCTGGTCGTTTACGTCCGGTACGAGTGACGGCTCTGGTTCATTCAAGCATGGGGATCTCGTCCGCAGGAGCCGATTTCCGGTTCCGCGAGACCAACCGAACAACAGTTTCGGCGAGAGAACGTCAGGAGTTTCAAAATGTTACTTGGATTTATTCCCGGAGCCCCGGGTTGGATTGAGATCGCGATTTTCGGTGTGATCATTCTGCTGGTATTCGGCAATCGGCTGCCCGGCGCCATGAAATCACTCGGCCGAAGCGTCGTCGAGTTTAAAAAGGGGGCCAGCGACGCTGAGTCCGAAGGTTCCGATGATAGTCGCGACGACCGAAAAGATTCGTAACAACCATTAACGCCTCCAGCCTCAAGAAGGTCGGAAGGCTGTTGAATTGTTTCCGCAAAATCAAACACAATATTCAAACGTGAGGTGTCACATGACGGCTATTCTTGCATTCTTCCCTGGTGGAGCTCCTGGACTTCCTGAACTGATCATCTTCGGCACGATCGCTTTGCTGCTGTTTGGCAAGCGTCTGCCGGAAGTCGCCCGCAGTCTCGGGAAGGGCATTGTCGAGTTCAAAAAAGGCGTACGCGGCATTGAGGACGAAGTCACTCAGTCGACTTACAGCTCGTCAAGCACCTCTTCAACGCCACGACCGGCAGCCAGCGAAGAAGTCAAAGAGGTCACGGCTCCAAAGTTCGAGCCGCCAAAGTTTGATCAGGACGAAGAAGGCGACGAGAAGGACGCGTAAGACTGGCGGTGCCCAATGTTGTCCGGCACTGATATTGCTTCACGGTTACAGGCCCCCCTTGTATGTTCTCAGAGGACGGTGAGGACGGTTTCGGGAGACTGGTGGCGTCGTTGTTGTGGGCTCTTCACTGACCGATGATGCCCAGTTCGGAAATAGATGCCCACGGGCCAGCATTCACTTCGGACAGGATTCGGATCAGAACGTAACGACCAAAAGCCGGTTTCCAGGTTTTTTCCTGGGACGTCTTCACCTTGCGAAACGTCATTGTCGCGACCGTTTCGTCAAAAGTCGCGGGTGAGTCACCGACGAAAAACTCGCACTTCGCAATTGCACCATTCCAGCCACCGTCCTGACGAGCGAGGTAACGGATTCCGCTGACCTCTCGCCTGCTGCCCAGATCAATGACCAGTTCGTGCGGGTGCTTGTCGATTTTCGGCGAGAAACTGGTGTGCCAGTGCGTGTGAGGGTCGCCGTCGATCGCGTTCACGGCACGCCGCTGGTTCGCGTTTGACTCGCTGCTGACGCGAGCGATTTTCAACTCCTGCCTGTCGATCAGCCCGGCAGTCGGGATTGTGTTGACGGCTCCCTTCTTCGGAAGCGGCTTATTGCCAAATTTCGCCCGCCGATCGCGTTCATGAATTTCGCGGTTGAAGAACGTTCCTTCTTCGACGGGTTCATGAGCCGCCTCGGCATGTCGTTTCAATTCGGCGAGGATTTCCGGATGATCCGTCGCGACATTGTTCTTTTCACTCAGGTCTCGGCTCAGGTCGTACAGTTCCCACTCGCGTTTAGCGCCTGGCAAAATCGCCTTCCAGTCACCTTTTCGGACAGCGATCTGGGGGCCAATTTCCCAGTAGAGATATTCGTGATCTGGTTGCTTTCGTCCCGCAGCTTCCTCACCAACCAGCTCAGGTAGAATCGACATCCCGTCAACGTCGTCTGGAGCCGTTGCACCCGTCAACTCGGCAACGGTCGGCAATACGTCCGGGAAGTACCACAGCAGGTCGCTGACTTGTCCGGGAGCGATCCTGCCCGGCCAGCGAACGGCCATTGGAATTCTCAATCCGCCTTCGTAAAGGGTTCCCTTCGTTCCACGAAATTCGACTCCGGTTGTGGGATTGACGTTCGCTCCGTGAAAGCCGCGAGGGTGCTCTGCGTCCTTGAAATAGTCGTTTCCGCCGTTGTCGCCGCAGAAGAAAACGATTGTATTTTCGTCGAGCGACAATTCTTTAAGTAGGTCGAGAATTTCACCGACCTGACGATCGACCATGTTCACCATGGCCGCGTATCGCTTTGCGTCTTCCGGCCAGTTCCTGTCTTTGTAGATCGCCCATGCGGGATCGGAATCGGGAATGTCGAAGATGCCATGCGGAGGCGTGATCGGCATGTAGCAGAAGAAGGGTTTCTCTTTATTTTCGCGGATAAAGCTCATCGCTTCGTCGACGATCACATAGTGCGAGTATGTCTCGCCGTCGCTGCCGCCTCGGTTGTTTTTCAGAGGAACTTCTTCACTGTTCCGCACGATGTACGGCGGGTAATAGCTGTGAGCGTGAACCTGGTCGTAGTAGCCGAGGAAGACGTCGAAGCCGTGTTTTTCGGGCACGCCGGTTGAGCCACGGCCGCCACAGCCCCACTTGCCGAAACCGCCCGTCGCGTACCCGGCCTCTTTGAGAATCGAAGCAACTGTTTCCTCGCCTGCCCGCATCGGAGTACCGCCACCGTTCGACCGAACCGACGTATGCCCGCTGTGTTTTCCAGACATCAGACAGCATCGTGTCGGTGCACAAACCGACGAACCAGCCAGTGCCTGTGTGAATCGAATTCCCTCGCTGATCATCTGGTCGATCCGAGGCGTCTGGAGATTCGGATTGCCCAGGCAGGACAGCTCGAAGTACCCCAGCTCGTCAGCCATGATGTAAACAACGTTCGGGCGAGTCGCTGACTCGGCGAAAACGGCTTTCGTACACGGCGTTTGTAGAACGACTGATGCCAGAGCTGAGATCGCGAACGCAGTAATCCTGCGTCGTAAGCCGGACGAGTAACTTCGTCGGCAATCGGTCTGTGTCGTGATGCAGAACTGGTACATGATGATCCCTTTGCGTGGCGATGGTCGGCCCCTGAAATGGTACTGCCCATCGATTGGCGACTGTGAGTTCCTGGACGGCATGGCAGTAGACCGGAGCAAGCTGCCACGTCAGTATTCCGCGACTCGCACAAGGCGTCAATTCCCGGCGCCAGTCTGACAACCTCAGACCGTGAGTCTGCAAGCGGCAGGGAAAGGAAAGGGCTCAAACTTCGGGGACGGAGTCTTCCGGAAGTCCCCAACAAATCTCAAAAGCAGTTCGAGCGGGAGCGGAGACGCCAGACTCACCGACCACCACACCATTGCAGGCTGCCCGGCACTCACCAGCAGCGGAACGGATTTCAACCGGCGTTAGTCTGCTCGTCTCTCCAGCCTCGGGCGCCGTGTCGTTCTCGGGCGCCTGTGCGAAGTTTACACGACGACTTCGACATCTTTTCGGTTCATCTCTTCCAGCACGATCGGATGCCAGGTTTCGTCTCGTTCTTCGGGAGCGGCGTAGTTGAGCCGTGCCCAGGTTCGCAGACGAATTTCTTCGACCAGGTCAACCAGTCCGTGAGTGTCGATGACTTTTGCAAGTCGAGGAAAAGCTGGTTCCATGTTGAAGCTCCTGTTGCCAGTGATTGAGCAATCGACTGGTCGTGCGAAATCCGGTCAGCAGTTTTATGCCTGAGCGAGTTCTGTTCGAACGGCCACCTTACCTGGATTTCTTTCAATTTCTCAAGCCACGAATCGACGAATGAGGCATCACCTGGAAATACGCCCTCTCAAATTGCCTGACTGACACGGTCAACCGCACACTGATTGCTCTTAACCAGCCCGTGTTCACGGCGATGTTCAGCGCTAAGCTCAGAATTTTTCCTTTTAGAGCGTTCAACTTTCCTGACACTTTGCCCCACACTGCCAGAATTCGCTGATCAAAGCAAAACCTGGAACCGACACGCTGGTTGTCATCAATGATTCGCTCGTGGCGCACACCAGGTCGCAGTCAATTGGCGATGGAGTCGACGCTCACACTGAGTTTGAATGAGCGATCATCCGTCGAAATCTGCTGACAACAATCAGTCCAGCGAACCGGCCAGCGACGAGACGCCAACGCTGGCAACACTCGACAGCGCGTTTGGGAATTCGAGGCCTGCAGACATCCTCGAAGTCTGACGCAAACAGACGAAAGAGTTAAATTTTCAGCGACAGACCACTTCGCGATCTGCAAGACACTCCGTTTTCTGGCAGTCTTTCCTCAGCTCTGCGATTGAAAATAGGCAAGTTACAAGCCTCGGCAACGATTATGGGGCTGCACAAGAGGCAGTGAGACCGCTCCAGCCGGAAAATCCGTCATTCGTGTTTCATCCCGGACCGATACCAGAATCAAGTGACCCCGCGCGAACCGTACGCCCGGTGCTTCACGCTGGTCTCGTTCTGAGAGTAACCGATGCGACTTTTCCTGTGGCTGCTGGCCTTCACCGCTCTTTCGACCGGAGGCTGCGTGTTTCCGTGTTCGAACGGTGCGTGCAGCAGCACCGGTGAACCTCGCTATGTGTCGCCTGCAACGCGATTCTTCGGTACGGAGAAACTGTTGCCTCAGACCATATTGAGCAGCCAGTGTGACCTTGGCCAGTGTCAACCCCGTCCGTATTTGACATGCTCAAAGTACCTGCCGTTCATGGATCGGTGGACGTCGTCGGCGATGGCCAAACGCTGCGCAGACAGGTATCTCTTGAGGCAGCAGCTTCAGACAAGACGCTGGATCTCGAAGCACTACAAAGCCGGTTTCCGCGACGCCTTTAACGACATTGCCAACGGCGAAAGTGGCGAAGTGCCGGCTGTTCCGCCGCCCAAATACTGGAACACTCATTACCGCACGGAAAAGGGTAAGCAGTGTGTCGAGTTGTACTTTGATGGCTACCGGTCTGGCTCCGCGCTGGCCGCAGCCGAGATGACCACGATGAAAACAATCGGTGCGTCGTACGACTGGAGTATCCAGAAACCCAAAGGTGCGTGTGCCTCGCCACCGACCAACGGCGGCTGCGCGCCAGGCGGACCGAGTCAGTCGAATTCATTTTCGTCAGGGGGGGCGCCCGGAATGCCACCACAGCAGCCGTCGGTTTTCGCAGTCGGCCCTCAAATGAATCCTCAGGCACCTGCCGCGGGAATCGACCCCGCTAACTCGTGGCCCCCTCAAAACAACTACCAGAACAACTACGACGTTTCGCCAGCTCCGGCTCCCGGGTTCGGTCAGCAGTTCCATTCGTATCAGAACTCACCCGCTCCATACGGCGCCGGTCCTGAAGCGATGCCTGGGCAGTCGCCGAATTCGACGTACCCGTATCCCGATTTGCCGATGCCATCGGCAGGTCGTCCCGATACCGGACAGAATCTGAATCTGCCTTCACCGACCTTGCCGACTCCCGGTTATGCAAGTCCAGGCGGAGCCTTTAATACTCAACCGTCAACACAGAATCAGTATTCGCAACCAGCCAACAACCAGCCGAACGGAAGTGCTCAGCAAGGCGGACCGCTGACTCCCGGATTCAGCGGAACACCTCGCGGTCAGGTTACGCCGGGAAAACTCGGACCGCCCGACCAGTTCCAGCACGAACCACCGGCCTGGCGATACCCGACACCGCAACGATAATCAGATCAGGATCTCAGTAAATTCGCGGGATGCGTCTTGACGCACATCGGCATGACATTGATCGATGGTGCATCAAGACGCCCCTGCCACTTTCCATCATTCTTCGGACCAGTTCCTCAGACCGAGCCATGCACGAAATGTCATCGCACAATCTGGACCAGGCATCATCGACGATGGCGAAGCGAGCGCTGGACGCTGGCTCCGCCCGTCCGTCTGGCCCTCGGTGCCGGAATGCTCGGACGTCAGATCGATCGCAACGTTCGTTCTCCGTCACGTTGTGTCTGACGATGCTGATCGCATCGGCGCTTTCCGGCTGCGCGGCGGTTCGACCTCTTGATGGAGTACCGGCTCGATTTCTGCCAGAAGAACTGAAAGGCTGCAGCCGCGAAAACCAGCAGATGATCGACCTGTCGTATCTCAGGCAGCAGGCTCCTGCCGAATACCTGGTCGATTCGGGCGACGTCCTGGCGATTTACATCGAGAGCGTCCTTGGGCAGCGCGAGCAGCCGCCGATCAATCAGCCGCTCGACACAACTCAACCGCCCACGCTCGGGTATCCATTAACTATTCGCGACGATGGAACTTTGTCGCTGCCACTGATCCAACCGATCTTCGTGCGGGGAAAAACGATCCCTCAGGTCGAACGTGAAATTAGACAGGCCTACACCGTTGGTCGACGATTGCTGTTGCCTGGGCAGGACCGGATTGTCGTCACGCTGCACAAGCCGAGACAGCACCGCATTCTGGTCATCCGCCAGGAGCTTCAATCAGACGTGCTGTCTGGCCTCAGCGTGAGCGGCGGATCACTCGGAACGGCGAAGAAAGGAACCGGCCATGTGGTCTCGCTGCCGGCGTACAAAAACGACGTTCTGAATGCGCTTGTTCAATCAGGCGGCTTGCCGGGCCTCGATGCCGAAAACGTCGTCTACATTATGCGAGGCCGACGCGCCAGACCCGTACAAGCTCAGCCGCAACAACCACTGCCGGCTCAGCCTGCGTACGGCCAGCCGAATCCGACGATGCAGCCAGGCTATCAGCCCGGTCCATATCAACAGCAGCCCTATCCGTCGCAGCCGGGGCAATTGCCAGGCGGACCATTACCTCAGCCAGGTTACGGCCCGCTGTCGTCGACGTCGTCAGCAGGCCGGCACGCATCGCCGTTTGATTCCGACACGGACTTCGTCGTACGGGCTCAAAGTCCCGACATGGCTCAGGTCCCACCGGTCGGGCGTGGCCGTTACGGCTCGAACATTCAGCAGGTCGACTACAGAACTGGCCTGGCCACACCGGTTGACCAGTTTGCGAACAATGGTCGCGAACAGCTGACTCCGCTCTCGACACAACAAGTGATGGACCTCGCCTATCACAAAGCGTCTGCGTCAGCCGTCGGTCGAGTCGTCCAGGCCCCATTCCAGAAACTGTTCAATCGCGGAGCCGACGTCTCACAGGCCGGATGTTCCACCTGCCAGACTGCTCCGATTCAGACAGCTCCCTTGCAGATGCCTGCTCAGCAGATGGCTCCGCAGTTTACTCAGCAATGGCAACAGCCACCTCAGCAGTTTCAGCCTCCACCTCAGCAGCAGTGGCAACAGCCAGCGTGCTGGGCGAATTCGCAACAGATCGCTCAAGGGGGCTATTGCAACCAGGAGAATTCCATTCGCATTCCGTTGCGGCTGGCAGAATTTGAAACGGTCAACTTCACCGAGCAGGACATCATTCTCGAAGACGGAGACATCGTCTTCATCGCGTCGCGCGACGACGAGAACTTCTACACCGGTGGCCTGCTCGGCGGCGGCGAATACACCCTTCCCCGTGACCGTGACCTCGATATTCTGGAAGCCATCGCGATCGCTGAAGCCAACAATCGGCAAGGCGCAGGTTCCGGCAGCTCGGCACTCAACAGCGACGTTTCGATCAGCCCCAGTGAAGCAATCATCCTGCGAAAACTGCCGAACGGAACACAGGTGCCGATTCTCGTCGATCTTTATCGAGCAAGAACTCGAGCTTCCGAGCGGATCAACGTCCAGCCGGGCGACTACATCATCGTCCAGTACACAAAGCTGGAAGCTATCGGCGCGTTTATCGAACGGCACATTCTTGAGAGTGCCCTCTTCGGCGTCGCCGCTTCGCAGTTCAACAGCAACCGTTAGCAGCGGAGAAGGCTAAAGGCTGAAATCAGAAGGACTGAATGCTGCCCCCGAAAATACGTCAACCCGCCTTTTGCCTTCTGCCTTTTTTTCTCTCAATCCGCTATCGTCCGTCGAGTTTTACACACTCGAAACTCCGGCTCACAGCGGCGGCTGCCGCCGTACCACCGCCGGACAGACAGCACGGATGGTACAGTGTCTTTTGAATCTTCCGCCCCCGCAATTGCCGCTTCGTCCGGTCCTGATTCTTCCAACGGAACCGTCGCCAGTCTGCTCGACGGTCTGACGCCGTCTCAACGGGAAGCCGTCGAACATTTCGAAGGACCGCTCCAGATTCTCGCCGGACCAGGTTCGGGCAAGACGCGCGTCATTACGCGTCGCATCGCCAGACTGGTTGACCGAGGCGTGCATCCGTCGTCAATTCTGGCGATCACGTTTACGAACAAAGCCGCTCGGGAAATGCAGGAGCGAGTGAACCAGCTGTTGCCCGGCTCGCGGATTTGGATCAGCACGTTTCACCGGTTCTGCGCGAGCATCCTGCGCAGGCGAGGCCGGTCGGTTGGACTCGAATCAAACTTTGTCATCTTCGACAAGTCGGACCAGCTGCAGGTTCTGCGGCACGTACTCAGTGAACTGGACATGGACTCTGTCCGGGTTCCCGTCGCCAAACTGGGAGCACGCATCAGTCACATCAAAAACACGATGGTCAGCTCGGAGCAGTTCGCCCGTTCGCTTGAGTTCGAAGTCGGAGAACCGTTCGACATGATTGTCGCCCAGGTTTATCCGAAGTATCAGGAGACGCTGCTCGCCTCAAACGCCGTCGACTTTGACGACCTGCTGCTGCACGTCGTCAAGCTGTTTCAGGAAAACCCTACGCTGCGCGCTGAGTACGACGACCGGTTTCGTTTTCTGCTGGTCGACGAGTACCAGGATACCAACGCGATCCAGTATCAGCTTGTAAGATCTCTGGGGATGGACCGCCCCAATGTCTGCGTGACTGGAGACCCTGATCAGTCGATCTATGCCTGGCGCGGAGCGAACATCGAGAATATTCTTAACTTCGAACGCGACTTCGAAAATGCGAAGCTCGTGAGACTCGAACAGAACTTCCGCAGCACGGCGTTGATCCTGCAATCAGCCGACCAGTTAATTTCGCATAACCGGATGCGCAAAGCCAAGTCCCTGACCACGGACGCCGAAGATGGCGAAGCAGTCCAACTGCGGAAATTCAAAGACGGCCGTTCCGAAGCCGACGGAATCGCCGAGCTGATCCGGCAGCAGTGCTCTGACGAAGCAGCAAAGTGGAGCGATTTCGCCGTCTTCTACCGAGTCAACTCGATGTCGCGGGAACTCGAACTGGCATTCACTCGGCACCACGTTCCGTTTCAGGTTGCCGCTGGTGTTGCGTTTTATGATCGAGCGGAAGTTCGCGATCTCCTCGCATACTTGCGGCTGATCGAAAACCCTGTCGACACGGTCGCTTTTGCCCGAGTCGTCAACCGCCCCGCGCGAGGCATCGGAAAAACAAGCCAGAACAAAGTGACCGCCTGGGCAACCGAAAACGGCGTCGGCCCGATGGAAGCAGCTCGCCAGGCCGACAAGATCGAAGGACTCACAAAAACGGCTAGAGTCAAACTCAAATCATTTGTCCGAATGATGGATACTTTCACACTCGCAGACGCCGGCAGCGTCAGCGACCTCCTGAAAAAGATTGTCGAAAAAACCGCGTATTCGCGAACGTGGATGGGTATCTCTTCCGAACAGGCCATTACCAAACAGGCCAACGTGGAAGAGCTGGTCAACGCCGCGGCTCAGTACGACGAAGCCAACGCTGACGACCCTTCCATCACCGGCTTCCTGGAAACGACAGCTCTGGCCAACGATGTTGACGCCGTCGATGCTGAAGCCGGCAAAGTCACTCTGATGACGATCCACGCGGCTAAGGGACTTGAGTTTCCCAGCGTCGTCATCGTCGGCCTGGAACACGGCCTGATCCCTCACGAACGATCAATCAAGTCCAACGATCCCAGACAGCTCGAAGAAGAACGTCGGCTGCTCTTTGTCGGCATGACGCGAGCGATGCGGAATCTCTACATGACAACCGCTCAGGTTCGCGCCGAACGAGGCACTCCGCGAGTCACCATTCCCAGCACCTTTCTCGCCGAGACAACGTTCGACATCGTCGACGAAAACGCTCCTGAGGGAACTCGCGAAAAGTCGGGAGTCTCCTCAAAGCCGGACAAAAAACAGGAACTGCGCGACCGTCTGAAAGCATCACTGGCTGCTGGTGATAAACCACTGCTGACAACAGGAGCGGCACTGCTCAACGGTACCGGCGAGGAAGTCGAGCTGCCGGATGTGACGTCGTCGACCTTCGCCGTTGGGATGAGAGTCCGACACCCGAAATACGGTATAGGAAAGGTGACCGGCATCAGCGGCTTCGCCAAACGCCGCACCGTCGATGTCGAATTCGCCAGTGGAAATCGAACAGAAACATTTTCCGCCGCTCACTGTCCGTTGCAGCCAGTCGGCGTCAGGTAGCAGATTGTGCTGTTCCCGACTTCTCACCACTCAAGTGCAAGCGAAACAGGATCCACCATGAAGTTTGTCATCACGCTGCTGGGAAATGATCGATTGGGAATTGTCGAATCGTTCTCAAAGACGGTCGCCGATCACGACGGGGCCTGGTGCGAAAGCCGCATCATGCAGGTTGAAGGTCAGTTCGGCGGCGTCTTTCTGGCTGAGGTTCCTCTCGAAAATGCCGACGCATTTGAGTCGTCATTGGAAAGTTCGTTCCAGTCGGAATTCCATCTGGCTGTCGTACGAACCGAATCTACCGAAGCAGACGCCAAACCAGAACCGACCAGACACCCGTTTGAAGTCATCGTGCTCTGCGGCGACCGTCCGAGACTGCTGCACAAGTTCGCTCAGCTTTGCACGGCCCGACAGATCAACATCCTGGAGCTGGAAACAAACCTTCGCCCTGCCGCCATGACCGGGCTGATGACGTTCGAAATCTCAGCCATCGGCGACAGCCCGGAAGAACTGGACCGTGACGAGTTCTCCGCCGCGCTCGAAGCGCTGGGCGAAGATGTCGTCGTGGATTTTCCGGAAGATTAGAGTGGGCACTGCCTAATGTTGTTCGGCACAAATTGTGCCTCTGCTTTTGCGAAGCGGGGTATGAAAGTCCCCTTGAGAATTCAGAATTCCCAAGGGGCTGTTCATTTGGCGGTTCAAAAGATTTACTGGAGCTTGGTAGCGGCCACGTTGGCGATCGCTCGACCGACAAACCGAAGAATTCCTTCGGCGTAAGTCGTCAGACCTGTGACTTTTTTCTGGTCACTCTTCATTTGCAGGTGGATTGTGTCCAACCCTTCGCCGAACGCCTTGATCGCCATGTCGCGAAACTCGGCACGCTCTTTTCGGGCACTCTCTTCTTCTTTAGTGAGCTTGCTCAAATCTTCGCCTGCTTCGCGACGCTCCCGACGTTCTTTCAGGTACTCAAGCCACGGTCCGAGCTTCGCCTGGATTTCGATGAACGTACCATCGTTCAGTGACTGATCTTCACCAGCTTCCGCAACTGCTTTCCGCAGACGATCTTCTGCTCCCGGCCCGGCAGCGTAGTAAACACCGTTGGAAGTTCCCGCGACCAGCAGGACAACATCGTCACCGAACAGATTCTGGAAGTCAGACTGCCCAACAGCAGGGAGCTTGACTTTGTGAATCGCAAGTTCGGTTGCCGCTGGCTTTGCGTTCGCAGTTGCGTCTTCGGGCTTCTCCTCTGTCTTAACTGCCTTGCTGGTTTCTTCGACTGGCTCATCCTTTGCCGTGTCGCCGTCAACCTTTTCGCCTGCATCGGCCGGATCGGCCTTCACTTTTGTTTCCACTGCTTTCGCTTTTTCAGTTACAGCGTCGTCGGTTGTTTCAGATTTGGTAGCAGCTTCTGTTGGGGCTGCTTCTTTTGGGGGGACGTCGTTCGTGGCGTCCTCTTTCCTGTCGACCGGAGCCGCATTACTGGCAGGCTCCGCCTTGCTGACTGGTGCTGCGTCCTTTGCCAGTTCGACATTCCAGCCAGCAGCCTTCAGTGATGCCAGGACCCCGTTGATTTTTGTCCCGTCGGCCGCTCGGATCGTTCCGACGATTGAGCGCCCTTTCTCACCATGATCGATATCGGCGAAGCCGTCAAAGACGCCCATCACACTGCCAGCTTTGAGCATTTCGAAGAATGCTGTTGCTGCGTCTTTGGACGCGTTTTTGTAATCAGCGGCAACTTTGTCGGAAGCTTCAATTTCGGCAATCGACTGCGACGTCAGCAGGGTGAGCATCTCGTCGAGATGAGCTTTCCGCATTTCGTCGAGCGAGTGGTTTACCCGGCCAAAAAACATCGAGTTTTCTGATTTCGCTGCGGAAGAAAACAGGCTTGGCTTCGCACCAAGCTCAAGGATGCTCTTCTCCAGGTCAGTTCCCGGCAGAGCGGTCAACTCAAGGTCCATGCGTGCTTCTTTTTTGGCAGCATCCGTTGTCCAGCCCAGAACCAGACTCTCACTGTCCGCGAACAATCGCTCAAGTTCTTCCAGCTGATGGACCAGGCCAACCGTGCGAATTTCAAATTCGAGGTCGGTCTCCTCAGCAGTCTTCTTCAGTCCGCCCAGCAATTCTTCTCGAAGATCGGCAATCGCTTTTTTCCGGTCATCGACACCTTCCGCCGTATTTTTCACCGATGCCGCCAGGTCGTAGCCGGCATCCAGAAGTGGCTGAAGATCAGGCCGAGGATCGAAGTTCGCCGGTATATTGTTCTTGTTTGCAGCGATGATCACGTACTTGATTTTCGTGTTGTCTCGAAGAACACCCTGAAAAGCAGGACCGTTCAACGCGTACAACCCGGAACCAATTGGACGAGGAGCTCTGCCGCCGATGAAGCCGTGGATATTTCCCAGGATGTCTTTTTGCTTCACGTACGGAATGCTGATTCGGTAGTCCCGAACATCGCCAAAGATGATGTCGATTCGGATAGGTCGAGCTGGATCGATTCCTGCGTTGAAGGCTGACAGAACCGCCTGGATAATCGGCCACTGTTCTGCCGATTCCTTTCCGCCCATCTCCATGATGGCCTGGAGATCCGATTCCAGTTCGCCCGCACTGGACAACATCATGGTCACTGTGGGGACGGTATTCTGGGCGGCAACCGGACCAACGGTTCCAAGCAGGCAAATGGTGGATAGTAATGCGACTATCGTGCGGCGCATGAAAAACTCCTTAGTATTCATAAGCTCCTCAGCGAATCATCCAGGTGGCTCAGTTGCTGTTCAGGATGCTCGTAACGCTCCATCACTGCTCACGGAAGAGGGGGGGAGCAGGTAGAGTCGGCGGATTGTAGTAGCGACGGTGAAGTGTGGAAAGCTCTTCCAGGTGTTCCTGTTCTGTCCAGATACGGACATTAAGCGCCCGGTGATGGCTACAGTGTCTCCATCGAACGATCTGCACTGCAGGCTTTGAACCAGACCGGCTCGGATCTGCAATTTGAACGAGTAGTGCCACTCAGAACTGACCTGCTCGATCAAGGTATCCAGTTGGGAGATATGAAGTGGGATGGGTTCGTAAAGTTTTCGACCGGCTGATCTCAAGCCTTGATCAGCACCAGCCAGTTCGCCGTTTCCAGATCAAGGAATCGCAGTTGTTGTCGCCATAGTTTCCTCAGTCGTCACATGCCGCAATCTGAAAAAACATCCGAACACAGCCAGTGGCAGTGTCAATGGGTGTCGACGATGCATGAATCACTGGTCGATCGAGGATCCCTTGTTGGTTGTTGGACATCCAACTCCTTGCGCGATTGGGCTTTCGGGAGTCGTCGATACGTTGTACAAAACTGTCAGAAGGTCGGGTTTTGACAGGAGTAGCAGGCGGGTGTACTCGCCAGTTGACGCTGTGGCTGTCAAAGGTTCTTGGTCCGACCGACGAATTCGCACATCCCTGAGTAACACATCATTGGCCTTTTGGCCGCCCAGACTCTGTTGAGCCAGCTATGTCCAACTCAAGCGTTCAGGAAGTCCGTGACAAGATCATCCAGCTTGCGCGGGAAATCGAAGAACATTCGCGTTCAAAGATGCCACCGAAGGAATTCTTCAATGAATTTCTGAAGCGAGTGGTCGGCGCCGTGGGGGCTCGTGCTGGCGTGGTCTGGCTGAGGAACGACGCCAACCGGCTGGAGCTTCTGCACGAGATCGGGCTCGCCAACACAGGGTTTCACGAAAACCCCAATGCGATGTCAGCGAATCAGCAGTTCCTGACCGAAGTTCTGTCTAACGGCCAGGCATGCACTTATCATCCCGCAGAAACCAGCGAAAAACTGCCCACGGACGACATGCTTGTTCTGGCGGCGTTGCAGAAAAACAAGGAAGTTGTCGGTGTCGTGGAAATTTTCCAGCGACACGACACGCCTGCGCAGGCAAGACCTGGATTTCTACAGTTCGTCGAGCAGATGACCGGCTATGCCTGCCGGTACCTCGACAATCAGGGAAAAGACGACGCGAACTCGTCGCAGGCGGTTTCGAAGATCGCGGAAGACTTCGAACAGTTCGTTCTGCAGCTTCACAAGTCGCTTGACGTCAAAGAAGTCGCGTTTACGGCTGCAAATGACGGGCGTTTGCTTGTTGGCTGCGATCGTCTGAGTGTGGCCGTTCTCGATGGTCGCAAAACCGTCATTCGAGCTATCAGCGGGCAGGACAGCGTCAACCACCGGGCGAACCTGGTTCGCAGAATGACGAAGCTGGCTTCGCGCGTCATCCGTACCAACGAAAAGATGGAATACACCGGCAAGGTTGACCATCTGGCTCCGAAGGTCGAACGCGCTCTGGCTGACTTCGTTCAGGAGAGCGGCTCCCGCATGGTGACTGTGATCCCAATCTTTCAGCCGGACCCGGTGATTGAAAAAGAAGATTCCAACGGGCGTCCAAAAGAGAAAATTCGCAAGGCTGTTGGTGGCATCATTATTGAACAGGTGGCGGAGAGTCAGCCGAAGTCGGGCGTTCTTGAAAAAGGCGACCTCATTTCAGACCACATTGGCGCCGCGATCTACAATGCCAAACAGTACAACCGATTGTTTCTCATGCCGCTTTGGCGAGGCCTCGGAAAAGTCTTTGGCTTCCTCGAAGGTCGCAACGGCCTGAAAGCAGCATTGGTCGTCCTTGTGCTGGCAGCGGCCATCGCCGCTCTGGTAGTCATCCCCTATGACTACAGAGTCGAAGGGCAGGGACGCATGATGCCGGTCGTCCAGAAAGACGTTTTTGTGCCTTGGGACGGCGAAGTCGTCGAGATCATGGTCGAAAGTGGTCAGCACGTAGAAGAAGGTGAGCTCCTGTTGCAGATCAAGAATCCTGACCTCAAAACCCAACGGACCGCCGCCATCGGAGAATACCGATCGAAAGAAGCCCTGCTTAAGACGATCAATAATGAACTGACTCGAAACCTGCGTCCGGCCGAACCGAACAAGCGAAACGAGCTTGAAGGGCAAATGAAGCAGACGCAGGAAGAAATGGCTTCACTGGCGGAACAGATTGCCATTATTGAAGAGCGAATCGCTTCATTGAGCGTCAAGGCTCCTATCTCTGGAGTCATCGCGACGTTTCAGTTAGAGCAACTCCTTTTGAACCGACCAGTGCGACGGGGAGAAGTCCTGCTCGAAATCAAACATGACGACGGTGAATGGCACCTCGAACTGGACGTCGAAGAGAAACGAATGGGGCACTTTCTGGACGCCGTCAAAGCGAACAACAATGACCTGAGTCTTCCTGTCGAGTTTGTCCTGGCGACCGATTCCGAATCCAAGTTCGAAGGAAAGGTCTCAAGAGTTTCAACACGAGCAAATTCTTCTCAGGAAGCCGGCAGCGTTGTCATGGTCTTCTGTGAGTTCGAAAAAGATCAACTTCCGAGACAGCCGCGAATCGGTGCTGAGGTTCGAGCAAAGATTAATTGTGGTGAGAAGTCGCTGGGGTACGTCCTGTTTGGAGATGTGGTCGAGTTCGTTCAGAAGTACTTCTGGCTGTAGCGGCGACTTATTACCGGACCGAATTCGCCAGTTCATGGCGGTCTTCGAAACGACAAATTATGCTTAAAGACAGGTGCTTCCCCTGAGGGAACGCACCTGTTTCTTTTTTACATCAGGAAATCCCCGAACGATGTACCCATCGGACTTTGAAGACGAACTCCGATTTCGCCGTATCTGGAACGCTGTCAGGATTGCTCGACCGGTTCAGTACTCTCTCTTCACATTTGGCCATTCTGACCTCGACTACTACCTGGTCTGTGAGGGCGAGAGCGAAGGCGATCTGGTTTCAGTGCGCAAAGGCAGCGTGAAAGTCGACCGGCCGATGATTCTGACGCCGGATAACATGCACCCGGAATTTCACAATTTCTTTGAGGACGCTGAATTCGGAAACGTGGTGGACTTCATCCTCGCCCGCACGATGGCCTTCGGAAATCTGAGACTCACAAACAGCACTCAGCAATCGAAACTGGTCAGCGACAGCGTCGAGGAAATCGTCGCGAAATTGAACCGCCAGCTCGATGACGAGGAAGAAGAGCACGTCGCGATTCTTACGGCTCCGACCGAGCTGGCCGGCGTAGCGATCATGAAGTACGCCACTGAGCGAATCGTTGCCAGCGCCCCCGACAATGTTCAAGAGCTTCGCGAGCGAGGTTTTCTTGGATAACCGGGCCAGTCTTTGAAATGCTCGATCTGACGGAAGTGATCAAATTCTCGAACGGAGCGCGGGCTATGTCGAAACGAGTTCTGGTCGCCGGACTTTTTCACGAGACGCACACTTTTCTTGAATCAAGCATCCCGCTCAGCAGTTTTCAACAACGCCTGAGTGATGAGATGTTCGAAGCTCGCGGCGATGGCTCACCGCTCGCCGGATTTCTGAAAGTTGCCGACGCCTGCGACTGGTCAGTCACTCCGATCATCGACCTTCGCGCCACGCCCGGCGGAATCGTTGAAGACGAAGTTTTCGAGTACTTCTGGTCTAACTTTGAATCGGTCGGCGGGCCGCCGCTTTCTCGAAACGAAGTGGACGGCATCTTTCTCGTCCTGCACGGAGCGATGGTGACTCGATCGTTGGCAGACGTCGAAGGCGAGCTGGTTTCAAGAATTCGGCAACTGCCCGGCGCTGAGTCGGTCCCTGTTTGCGGCATCCTCGATCTACATGGCAACATTTCGCCACAAACGATTGAGCAGACTCAAGGGCTGATCGCCTATCGAAACAATCCTCACACCGACGCCTGCGAGACCGCTGAACGAGCAGCCCGTCTGCTCGACAGAATCCTGACGACAAACCGGCAACCAATTTCCGTCTGGTCGCAGCCGCCAATCATGTGGCCACCCACCGGCACCGGCACCGCCGATGATCCAATGCGAAGGCTGGAGTCGATGGCGCGAGAAATCGAGGCGACACATGAAGACATCGCCGCTGTCAATGTGATGGGTGGGTTCTCTTTTGCCGACACGATGGACACCGGAGTCAGCTTCGCGGCTGTCACATTCGGCGAAGCAGCGGTCGCTCGTAAAGAGCTGCAGCGACTCGTGGATTGGTCGATCGAACATCGGGCCGAGGGGAACAAGGTCGATCGTCCACTCGTTGATTGCCGAAACGAAATTCGCGCCGATGTCGAAGCAGGCCGAACCCCGGTGATCGTCGTTGAACCGGCAGACAACATCGGTGGCGGTGCTCCTGGCGACACAACCGAACTGCTTCGATTCCTGCTTGACGAACAGTTTTCAAATTCGGTGTGCGTGATCAACGACCCGGTCACCGTCGCGCAGCTGGCAAGTCACTCAGTTGACGAACTGCTCAAGGTGAGCATTGGAGCCCGCGACAGTGCGTCATTCTGCCAGCCGGTCGAGCTGGAAGTCGAACTCGTTTCATTCAGTGACGGAAAGTTTGACCTGGAAGATCCGAACAGTCATCTGGCTTCGATGTATGGAGTGCACATCGAAATGGGGCCGTGTGCTGTCGTGCGAAACGGTGGGGTCTCGGTTTTGCTCACCTCTCGAAAGACGCCGCCCTTTGATCTTGGTCAGCTTCGCAGCCAGGGAATCATTCCCGAAGCATGCAGCGTCATCGGTGTTAAAGCTGCCGTTGCCCATCGCCGAGCTTACGATCCAATCACCGCCGCGGCTTACACGGTCGACACTGCTGGGCCATGTTCAAGCAACATTGCAGACTTCCCGTGGAAGTACGTCAGGCGGCCCATTTATCCGTTGTCATAATTCTTCAATTGACCATCGTGTCGAATCAGAACAGGAGAAAAGCAGAGAGTCCAAGTCAAGCCCGGAACACTGTCTCGGATTCCTCTGCTGGTTCCTGCTCAAGATTCACCAGGAACAAGCTGAGCCCCGCAAATGATTCGAATAGGCATTATCGGCTGCGGTCGAATTCTGGCCGCTCACTTAAAAGGTTACCGACTGCTTCGAGAAGCGGGCGTTGACGATTTTCGCATCACCGCCTTGTGTGCGCGAAACATCGACGATGCTAGATCGTACGTTCGGCGCGGAGAAGGGCCGGCACAGCGGTCGGCGGTCAGCAACATTCCCGGCGACGCGCTCGCCGTGGGTGATGAGTTTCTTTCTGACTTTCAGGACGACGTCGATGTCGAGATTTACGACGACTTCCACGAGCTGATCGCGTCGGAATCGGTCGACGCGATTAACGATTTCACACTGCACGGGCTGCACCATGTCATCGCTCGGCTTGCTGCAGAAAATGGTAAGCACCTGCTGACTCAGAAGCCGATGTCGGTGACGGTCGCCGGCGCGAGAATGATGTGCGAAGCATTCGACACTCATGACCTGACGCTCGGCGTGTTCGAGAACTGGCGATTTCGTCCAGACTCGATTCGAATGAGTTCCCTGTTCCAGGCAGGAATCCTTGGTAAACCTCAACTCATTCACGCGGGAGCAATCGGAGCGTGGTGGGCACCCAACAACATTGTTGCCGAAACGCCCTGGAGACATCGTATCGAACAGGCAGGCGGCATCACGCTCGACATGGGAGTTCACCAGTTTGATTTTGTTCGAGTCGCAGGCGGCGAAGTCGTGTCGATTGACGGGAGGGCTCACACGGTCGAGCCTGTTCGTTACACATGGGACGATGCCGGCAACGTTACAAACAAAGTCGAATGCGACGCCGACGACACTTACTTTGCGACTTTCGAGACGACGAACGGCGCCATCGGCAGCGTTCATGCAAGCTGGGCCGGTCACGCCACGCCGACGATCTGCGGCCCCGGCCCGGTCGTCTACACATCGAAGGGCCAGCTTCGCGGAAACAGGTTCACTGATGACGCCGGCGTTGAGCACTCCCTCGCCGGACTTTACGAACAGCACATCCCGGTCGAGCAGCGAAACGTTGAGATCCCGTTTGGTCTTGAAGACAGCTTCGCATTGACTCAACTCGACTGGCTGGATGCGATCCGCGACACGCGTGCTCCCATTGTCGATGGGCAGGAAGGACTGCGGGATCTGGCGTGTGCGTGGGCCGTGCTTGAGTCTTCGCGAGCCGGACGTCGAGTCACTCTTGACGAAATCCTTTCCGGCGAGGTCGCTACCGTGCAGCGAGAAATTGCTCCACACTTCGGCCTCGAAACGTAAAACTGCCAGGCCAGTCGTCCCGCGAAGGAAGCCGCGAACCATGAGTGACACCGCGACCGCACCGCTCCCATTCAAGATGACCCGGCTTCGCGGCATGATGTTTATGGAGTATGCCGTTCGTGGCGTCTGGCTTCCGCTGGCGGCTCGATTTCTTTCAGCTGATCCATCTGAAGGTGGCCTCGGATTCTCGGACACTGAAATCGGATACACAGTCGGGGTTGCTCTGGCGCTGGGAGCAATCTTCAGCCCGTTTGTTGCAGGGCCGCTCGCTGATCGCCGCTTTGCAACTCAACGTTTCATGGCGGTTCTGCTGATTTCCGGCGGAGCGATCAAGTTATTCACAGCGTTTCAAACATCGTTCGCCTGGTGGTTCGGCCTGTCGATTGTTTACGCCATTCTATTCGTCCCAACGATGTCGCTTAGCAACTCGTTGGCGATGGCACACATGGATGATCCAAAACGCCAGTTCCCAGGAGTCCGCGTCTGGGGCACGGTCGCCTGGATCGTGGTGTCCTGGGTCTTTCCGATGCTGTGGCTGCAGAACAACCTGGAATTCCAGTGGCTCCCCCCGTTTTTCAGCGGAGATGATGTGCCGATGAAAGCCGGCAGAATGCTGGACTCAGTCAAGGTGGCCGGCGTCCTGGCAATCATCTACGGAATCTATTGCTGGTTCTGCCTTCCGCACACGCCGCCGAAAAGCGAATCGAAGCGACTGGCTTTGGGTTCTGCGTTCAATGTTTACCGACAAACTTCGATGATGATCCTGCTGATGGCGACGTTTGTTGTCGGCACGGTCCACTTCCTCTATTTCTACCAGACGAGCAAATTTCTGAAGGCGATCGGGCTGAACGATGCCTACATCATGCCAGCCATGTCGATCGGTCAGTTCGCAGAAATTGGCGCGATGGCCGTCCTGGGACTTCTGCTCCGACGATTCGGATTTCGCAAGGTGATTGTCCTCGGTGCAGGATGTTACGTGCTGAGATATCTGATTTTCGCGAATTTCGATGCGCTGCCGCTTTCAGCGATTATCGCATCGCAAGCTCTGCACGGCCCATGCTTCGCCTGCTTCTACGCAGCCGGGTTTATTTACGTCGACCGGATGGCTCCAGCCGATGTGAAGCACTCGGCTCAAACACTGTTTGGTCTGATGGTCTTCGGCATTGGGCCATTGACGGCGGGCCAACTGAATGGATCACTCGCCGGGTGGTGTACTCCAGACGGCGGAGTGCTCGATTATGCAAAGTTCTGGTACATCGCCGCGGGAATTGGAACTGTTGGATTGGCCGTACTGCTGGCAGCATTCAAGGACGAATCTGAATCCGCTCTACCCACCTGTTAACCGCAATGCGTAACGAACTCACCGGCACGAATCCAGAGAACCACTATGTACAACCTGTACTGGGGAGATCTTCATAACCACTGCTCGATCAGCTACGGGCATGGTACTGTCGAGCAGGCGTTGATGCGGGCGCGGCAGCAGCTTGATTTCTGCTCGGTCACCGGGCATGCCTTCTGGCCGGACATGCCGACCGACCGCGATGCCTATGGCACAATCATCGACTACCACCACGAAGGCTTCGCGACGCTCGCTCGAAACTGGGACGAGCTGCTCAAGCTGCAAAAAGACGACACCAGAGAAGGCGAGTTCATCGCATTTCCCAGCTATGAATGGCACTCTCTGAAGTACGGCGACCACAACGTCTACACCGCGACGCCCGATCTGCCGTTGCGTGCTGCTGCTGACCTGACTGCCTTGCGAAAGGTGGTCGCGGAATCTCAAGGGATGGCGATTCCGCACCACATCGGCTATCGAGCTGGCTATCGCGGGATCAACTGGGACGAGTATCGCGAAGACGTTTCGCCGTTCGTCGAGATCTTTTCACTGCATGGTTGCTCGTTATCTGAAGATGCTCCTTACCGAATGCTCCACGACATGGGGCCACGCGACTGGAACAGCACGGCCGAAGCCGGGTGGGAACGCGGTTTTCGATTCGGCATCGCCGGCGGTACCGACCATCACGCTGCCTACCCCGGCAGTCATGGCGATGGCCGCATGGGAGTCTTCGCCAAAGAGCTGACGCGTGAGGCTATCTGGGAAGCGTTTCTGTCGCGTCGGGTTTTCGCGGCAACCGGAGACCGCATTGATGCGCGACTGTTTCTGAACGACGCGTGGATCGGCGATTCGGTGTCTGCTCCAGGGGAGCGTCGCTTCAGTGCCTCGGTTCGCGGAGCCAGTTCGCTCGATAAAGTCGAACTGCTCCGTAACGGTCGAGTGGTCCAACGATTCTTCCCACCAATCGTTGAACCGAATCCGGCGGCGCATCGCTACAAGCTCCGACTCACGTGGGGCTGGGGACGAAGCACGATTCCTGTCGAGTGGTCGGGGCGATTATCCATCGACCAGGGTTCCATCGTCGCCAGAGAAACCTGCTTTTCAGGTCAGGCAGTCGTCGCGCCGAAAGGCAGCAGCGTTACTGAAGTGCTGGACGAAGTCGACCTGCCACACGAACTCCTGAATTCGACAGAGCGTTCATTCGAGTGGCGAAGCATTACTCAAGGCAACCGGACGATGCGGCACGAGACGACTCAGGCAATCTCTCTGGATGTCGACGCACCACTCTCGGCTCGCGTGATCGTTGAAGTGAATGGCGAGCGATACAAGCATTCGCTGGCCGAGTTGCTCCGAAAAACAAACTCGCACTTTCTCCGAGGGTGGCTGAGCGAGGCCATCTGCATCGGCCCGCTGGTTCCGGTCGAAGAGTGCTCGGTCGATGCCGAATGGACCGATACTCCACATTCCGACGTCGACGTCTATCGACTTCAGGCCGCTCAGCATAACGGGCAATGGGTGTGGCTCAGCCCCATCTGGGCCGAACTCTAGACCATTTTCATGGTTTCTGTGCAGGGGCTGGCACCCGAAGCTGTCATTGTTTCCCTGGTGGCCTTCCTGCAGAACACTGAAAATGAATTTCGAAAGTGCTCCAGGTGTCAATTCAGGCTGAAGCCCGGAGGGAATTCGCGACTGGTCGGTTCGAATGTTCCGCGAAACTGAAGTTTCAGCATCTCCAGAACAATGTCGCTTCGCTGATCGACATCTGCCTGAGCCAGCAATCGGTGCGCGGCTTCCGTTGGCAGTTTAAGTGAGTGAGCGATCACATCGCAGAGTTCACCCAGTTGAATCCCTGATCCGAGGGCGTGAATCAGGTCTGCTTCCATGCCGAGTTTTGGATAGGCTTTACGGAACCAGTCGACCAGTTCTTCCTGACGCCGGTCTCGATCAATGATCGGTGTTTGGGGGTAAACGTCCGGGAGAAGTTCGAGCATTCCGAGCCGGTAGGGCAGGTCCGTTTCGAGTTCGTTCACCAGCTTTGCCCGGTGAAGCCCCTGCAGCATCAGGAAATGTCGCCCGTCTTCGAGCTGTTCATTTGAGATTACTTGGCCGAGACAAACCGTGTCGTGAATCTCGCAGTGTTTCGACTCGTAGCGATCTTCCCAGCCATCCTTGAGTAATCCTAACGCCAGATACCGATCACCGTTCAGAATGTCTTCAGCCATGCAGCGATACCGAGGCTCGAAGATGTGCAGCGGCAGCATGACGTTTGGAAAAAGCGTGACATCAGGTAACGGGAATATCGCTGCCCGTCCCGTGAAGCCTGTCGCTGCGTCGTTGGGGTCCGCTGGCGTCATTCGTATTAGCCTTGCTCAGCCAGATAGATCGTTGGTATTCGATCGTCCTGAAGTTCGACTCCGTCCGGGTAAGTCGTGCCTGCATCCAGCAGTTCCTGAAAACTATGTTGAAGGTCGTTCCTGAACCGCTCCAGGTCCATCGCCATGTACGGCGACGGGTAAAGGTCCAGTTTCTCTCTCGCCGATTTGTACATCTTGCGGGCGCCGCCCAGGTTTCCATTTCCAAAATGGAAGAGTGCCACTGCTGCCTGGATCAAACCCTGAATGAACTTCCGTTCCTCGCCCTGAATCTCGGTCCAGAGTTCTTCCAGCTCGTCGTGGCATTCAAAAAAATCGCCTTCGTTAAAGAGCCAGATTCCCTTGAGATACAGTTCCGGTAGATCGTCCATCCTTGTTGTCTTTCGTTTCGTCCGGGAGTGCGCTGTGGCGAGCATTCTGAGTTCTATCAGTCTGCTACTTTGAGTAATTCGACGGGCTGCTATCATCCGCTCGCCACTGGTCGAGTGATGGGACAGCCTGACCACCTTTCGTCACCGTTGCGCAAGGCAGCGATTCTAGAACGATTCGATTCAGTTTCTCTACCAGAAACCCTTGAGATTTGTGCAATCGCGATGACAGAACTCGACCAATCAGAAATTGCTGACAGGAAGAGGCAGGCGCGGCGTGTCGTGCGAGTCCTCAAGAAGACATATCCGGTTGCCGAATGCGCACTGACACACAACTCGGCGTACCAGCTTCTGACGGCGACAATCCTTTCGGCTCAATGCACGGACGAAAGAGTCAACTCAGTCACGCCTGTCCTGTTTGACAAGTACCCGCATGCCGAGGATCTTGCAAAGTCGACTCAGAAGGCCGTCGAAAAGATCATCCACCCGCTCGGCTTTTTCCGGGCAAAGGCTGAAAACATTCGCGGCATGGCAAAGAAACTGGTCGACGAGTTCGGCGGCGAGCTGCCTCAAACGCTGGAGGAAATGACGTCACTACCTGGCGTCGGTCGGAAGACTGCCAACGTTGTGCTGGGAACCTGGTACGGTATTGCCAGCGGCGTCGTTGTTGATACTCACGTCAAACGAATCAGTAAACTGCTCGGTCTGACCGACTCAATCAACCCGGAGATCGCCGAGCGACAACTGAAGGCGATCCTGCCAAAGACCGAATGGATTCAGTATTCACACCGCCTGATCCATCACGGTCGCCAAATCTGCATTGCTCGCCGCCCCAACTGCACGGAATGCCCGCTGCTTCGCATGTGCCCACGTGTTGGGCTGCCGCCATTGAAGAATTCCTGACAGGTGATGACCGTAGCTCAGATGCCGGTAAGCGGCTCGGTTGCGTTGCCGAATTCCGGCATCCGAACGCCCATGCGGTCCATCAGGCCGAGATACAGTGACGACATCGAACGTTGTTTGCTTTTCTCGAAATCCAGGCTGCGACCGGTTTCAATCGTTCCACCTAGTCCGCCGCTTAGAAGTAGTGGAACTTTCGGGGCGCTGTGAGCGGTCCACTGCTCGTTCGCCATCATGATGCAACTGTTATCGAGGACCGTGCCGTCACCTTCCTGCATCGAGTCCAGGCGGCTGACCAGGTAAGCATACTGCTCGACCCAGAAGCGACTGATCGAAGCGAACTCTTTGTTCTGCCAGCCGTGAGAAAAGCTGTGGTGGTCGTCGCGCAGGCCAAGGAACGGATAGACCTGGCCCGACAGATTGTTTGTCAAAACCATCGTTGCGAATCGTGTACGGTCTGCCTGGAAGGCCAGAGCGACGACGTCGCACATTAAACGCGAATGTTCATCAAGCTGAGTCGGCAAACCATCCGCCGGACGCTTCGACTTGATCATGTCCAGATCTTTGCGCTCTTCTCCCTGACGCTCCTGCATCTTCGAAATCCGCTGCTCGACTTCACGAACAGAAGTTGTGTACTCGTCGATTTTCGAACGGTCGGCTGTCGAAACTCTCCGTGAGACATCGTTCAATTGGTCGAGCACATGGTCCAGCACGCTGAGCTGCATCCGGCTTCCGCGACTTTCGAACAGGCTGTCGAACGCCAGCGACGGATAAAGTTCTGACGGAACTGGAGAAACCGGCGAACTCCATGATACATGTGACGCGTACATCATCGAGTAGCCGGACTCATGGAAGCCGCTGACAGGCCGCTCGCAGGCCAGTACCAGACTTGGAATGGCGGTTTCGCCACCAAGCCGTTGTGCCAGGATCTGGTCCATACTGGTTGAGGCGAGAATCTCGCGACCACCTTTGGGCCGAACACCGGTCAACATTCCGGCCGCTCCTTTGGCGTGTCCACCGACAACGTCTCCCGGATGAGCCAGACCGTTGACGAAGTTGACCTTGTGCTTAACCGCTTCAAGCGGCGCAAATGCTGGACCGAGTTCCAGTGACGAGCCTGTTCCCCTGGCCCACCATTCTGGCGGATGAATCCCGTCGCCAAAGAACAGGCATGCAAAACGTTTTGGCGGCAAAGGCTTTTCGTTCGCTCGTCCCGATGACTCCAGCCAGGGCAATGCGACTGTCGCGCCGAGAGCTTTCAGAACATGCCGTCGTGGAATCTGGTTTTTCGAATTCATGGATTCGTCTCGTTGATCCTGGGAACGAAATCTTTGTCTGTCGATTACTGGGATATTTTGTGGCCAAACGTGACATTGATTATGTAAGCGGAGTTAACCTGGAAGTCAGTTTTCCGGGAACTCCTCTACATGATTATCGGTTGGTGACGGAAAAATCTCGTCCTCGTTGATTTCGAAACTGCGGACTTGTCACAACTGTCTCGAACAATACAGAGAAACGATAATTATTGTTGTGCAACGCTTCTTCCATCTGTTCAAGCAGAATTGAATCAGACAGCGTGACGGATCGCCCGAGGGCGTACCCCAGAAACTTGCGGCATAGTGTTCTGAGGAAGTCGCGTTTTCGATTCTTTTCAATGTATTGAATCAGCCCGGGAATGCCGCTGCCGGCTTCACCTCCGGGAAATTCTGCCTGCTCATCGACTGGCCGGCCCGCCAGATCCCTGGCTCGTCGACGCCCGATCGTATCGAAGCCTTCCATCGCAATGCCCAGCGAATCGAAGTGAACGTGGCACATTGCACACCTTGGGTTGGCGGTGTGTTCAGCCATCAGTTCGCGAATGGTCTTGGGGGCAGATTTTTCATCTTTGGGTAACTCCGCAACGTCAGCGGGGGGCGGTGGAAAATGCTGACCCAGTAGATGGTGCACGGCCCAGAATCCTCGCTTCACAGGACTGGTTCGTTCGCCGGCTGAATTCTGAGTCAGCACAACGCCCATCCCGAACAGTCCTCCACGCCCGGCATCACGCAGTCCATCCACGCGGTGCCACTGTCGATCTGCTCTTTCCACCGAAAGTCCGCGTGTTCTGCGTCTGTTCGTCCAATCGGCAACGTGGTTTTGATACTGTCGAGCGATGTCGCCCCCGTAGTGTCGAGCCAGAGTTCCGTTCACAAACGTGGAATCGGTGTTGAGTAAATCGATGACTGGCCGGTCTTCCTGAATGAGCGACGTCAGTAGCCGAGCGGGTTCCTCGAACATCGCCTGCCTCAACTCGTCGGTATATTCGGGAAACGCCTCGGCATTGATCGGATCTTTTGCGATGAAGTCACGATACCGCAACCATTGCCCAAAGAATTCGCGAGCAATCGCCTTAACGCGATCGTCCTTCAACATTCGCCGAGTCTGCGCGACTAAGGTGGCTTCCGATCGCAGTCTGCCATCGTTCGACAGAGCAAGCAATTCATCATCGGGAAGCGACGACCAGAGAAAGTAACTCAGTCGGCTTGCGATTGTCCGGTCCGAAAGCTGGCTGACTTTGATGCCCGGATGAGAGTCGGTGTAGCGGTAGAAAAAGTCTGGCGACAGAAGAATCGCTGTGAAGACGCCTCGAACTGAATTCTCGACACCTTGTCCCTGATCACGCAAAGACTTGTAGAGTGACATCAGAGAATCCCTGTCGTTGCTGGCAAGCGGTCGACGCCAGGCACGGGCGGCGAGCTGCTCCAGGTCAGTGAATGCCTGCGACTCGGCGTTTTTTAACAACTCGCGCTGGTGCTTCAGTCCGTCGCGAATCTGATCGAAGAACCCGTGAATAAGACGAAACCTGTCGTCGTCAGTGCTGGTCGGTTTGAGTTCGTCTTCGACCAGTTTCACACCTAGGCGATCCATATAGACCCGTTCGAACTTATAGAGCAGTTCGTCTTCGATGAGCCGGGGATCTTCTGCACGCAGAAAATCAAATCGCTTATCGTGCAGAACGTGTCGTTCAGAACGTTCGAACCAGACGAACCCACGGATCAAGGTCTCGACGCTCTGTGTCACGAAGTTGATTTCTTCCCACAGAAGGTCCAGCTCAACTCGCTCCTGGTCTGTCAGCACTTTCTGAACCAGCGGCTGGTCGTCGCGAAAAAATCCTTCGACGAGATGAAAGCCGGCAGCCAGACCTCGACTCTGGTCGACGTAGAAGAAGCGATTTGGAAACGCGTTGCAGAATCGCTGAGCGGACTCACGATTCTCGCTGACAAAATCGCGGCCGGAATCAATCAGCAGGACGGTCTGGTCAGAATATTTGTCGGCTGGAGAGTGGTCGGTGGTTGCCTGGACCAGCACTCCAGGATCGCGACTGTGTTCTTTATCCAGAATGCACTGAGCCAGCACATGCCGATTGTCTGCCGCGGCCAGAGCATCCTGTGTGAGTGTAATCTCGATCAAAGCGGGGGCCTTGATCACAAACGAATCTTCGTCGACCTCGTGCCCGTTCGGATGCCGTCCAAACTTCAACTGTTCGACAGCTTGCGGAGTGTGCTTTGCCAGAAACTCACGCAGTGTGACAACCTGATTCTTTTCGGCTTCTTCCTGGTTCCTCGGTAGATCCCCGGACCGGCTCAAAATCGGACGCTGGACAATCACGAAACCGTCGCCGCGGTCGTCAATGGCCGAATCGACTCGGATGTAAAGCGTTTGAGGTTCTGTTTGCTGGTTATTACCCGGACGTTTCAGACGATCGAACCGAATGAGTTCCTGATCGCGAAGATTGCTCGTGCTGAACTTGTCGCGGAGTGCTGCCTGCTTCGCCCGGAAGTCCAGATGGGCAATGGGCCAGTTTCCGGCTCCCGGTCTGATCAGTCGTTCGTCTTTTGCGCCGATGTTGCGTCGCAGGAAACGGATCATTTGATCCAGCTCGCGAAGTTCTTTGGGAACGTCATTGGGAGACACGGGAGCTGGAACGGCATCCCAGACCAGGCCAACGGGTTTCAGAAAACCCTCCGATGACGACGCCTCACTGAGAGTTTGCCAGACCAGAGGCAGATATCGACCGCTAAGTCCCCGCGACTTCGCCCATGACTCGATCGTCATATTGTGTTGTTCGGTCGGTCGGTGACGAAATCGCCATGCTGCTTCCAGGTAGTCGAGAATCTTGACTTCGTGATTCTGATAGAAATCGATGATGGCCTGTTCTGTCAGTTTCTTTCGCTCGTTGTACGACGTGACCGGATAAGGCGCGAACGTGATTCCGTCTGTCTTGAGCACCAGATGACTGGCGACGTGCTGCCCCGCCGCCATGTACTTTCGCAGCAGGCTTGGAGACATCGACAACGCCTCGCCCGTGTTGTCAAATCCTTCGCCAGCTGCTGGGTCAACAGGGAACTCGACCGTTGCGTGAATGTCGACGCCTGTCAGATGGCTGACGGAAAGATCGTATTCAGTATTCGATAACCGCCGAGGAAGAACGACGCCGGGATCGCCCGCGTTGCGACGAGCTTCGGCAAGAAGGATGGTCTCAACCGCGTTGATTACGACGTTCCGTTCGTCAATGGTCGGTTGCAGTTCGAAATCTTCCGGTGGCATCTCTCCGTCACGGATGAACGAGGCGATGTTCTGCCAGCGACGAAAGTGTGACGTCACCGTTTTTTCAGTGGAGTACTTCGTCAGATCCAGCTCGCCGCGTGTCTTTTCTTGATTGTGACATTCGACGCAATACTTCGCTGCGAATGGCTGCACGATGTCCTGGTACAAATCAGCAGCCCGCGCCGAGCCGTCCACACCGCTCAAGGTGAGTAACAACGCAATCAACGATCGCACATTCCGAATGTTACAGGGATTGGTGGAGATGGCAGACGACGCTGGAGATAGACTGGGTGAGAACATGAAAGGCGGGCCGTACGTGGAGAGAAGCAGGAGGGGCTATTGGCTGCGAGGACGCATCAGCATTGGCCTGCATTCTGACAGAACTCCGGCGGTCAGTGATAGCGACATTACCTGCATCGTCGTGGTCAATCACGATCGGCTCTGTACGTGTCCCACGAAAAAGAGGCGGTGTGCCAACAGTCTGGATTTTCACGCAAGGCACCAGAATGCAAAGAAACCAGGGAGCTACTTTGCGAAAGGGTACCTTCACGCGGCGTTTCGAATTGCACACCTTAATTCGTGGCGTCTGTACTTAGTTCAAGCACTGCCAGCACCGGGCGATGGTCCGACGCCATCGCCTCGGGAATCACCTTTGACTCGACGAGACGGAACTGTGACGCGTTGCGGTAGAACACGTAGTCGATGCGCGACCGCGGTGTCGTGGCCGGGGCTGTTGGTGTTGCGTCGCTGTCGATCGCGTTGCTCCATTTTTCGAGAAGCTCAGTGACCGGCTCTGCGTTCGGCTGAGCGTTCATGTCTCCGGCAAGAATCGTTCGCAGGCCGTCGTCGTCCGCTGCGAACAGTTGGTTTATTGCTTTGGCCTCAGCGAGACGGTCTTCCGGAACGTTGTGCTGGAAGTGCGTGCTGACAAATCGAAGCGGTTTGCCGTCCGGCGCTGTCACGGTCACGGAGATGGCGCCGCGGGGGTACGTCGTCCGGTCGGTTGTGCTTTCGGTGTAGGGCAGGGGGTGTATCGAGACGTCCAGAATCGGGAACCGAGTCAGCACGGCATTCCCGAAGAGCCCGCCTTCGTAGTGCTGAGTTGGTCCAAATCGTGCTGCGAGTCCCGTCAGCTTCGCCAGTTCCTGGATCTCGTGAACCCGCCCCGATCGCTTGACTCCGACGTCGACTTCCTGCAACGCGACCAGGTCAGGTTTTGTTTTGTTAATAACTTCGGCCAGTCGAGGAACGTCGTACTTACCGTCCATGCCCAGACACCAGTGAACGTTGTAGCAAAGGACTCTCAGTTGATGAGGCGGCTCGGCGCCCACGGCGTGAGTTGTTATCAACAAGGCTAGAGTTGTTACGACAGCCGCCACATTGATACTGGCGGTCGAGGCGACGATTCGTCGAGGCCAACTGGATCGAGATTCTGAATTCGTCATGGGGTGTCACTTTATCTTTGAGGTTTGTCGCGAGGTCTTTCGTGAGACCATACCATCGTCACTGATTTTCGAACATTGCTCCAGACGTTGCGGAGATTCCACGATGAAGACAGTCCTCAGTTTTGCCGTTGCTCTTTTCCTGCCTGGTGGCTTCCTGAATCTCGCAGCAATCTCGATGGCAACCGCTGCCGAGCGGACAGCAGCCAGCCAGAAATACAACGTCCTGTTCATCATCTCAGATGATCTGACCGCGACAGCGTTATCCTGCTACGGGAATCAGGTCTGCAATACACCGAACATCGACCGCATCGCCGCGCGTGGAACTCGGTTTACGCGAGCCTACTGCCAGGGCACCTACTGCGGACCATCACGAGCCTCGTTCATGTCCGGCTACTACCCGCACGCGACGGGCGTGCTGGGCTATACAAATCCGCGTCCTCAGATCGGCGAGCGCGCGACCTGGTCGCAGCATTTCAAGAACAACGGCTACTACGCTGCTCGAGTCAGCAAGATCTTTCACATGGGAGTCCCCGGTGGCATCGAAGACGGCGGCCACGGCGCTGATGACGAAGCCTCGTGGACGGAACGCTTCAACAGCGGCGGTCCTGAATGGAAAGCTCCCGGAGACGGCGAGACTCTGGAAAACAACCCTGACGGCAGGAAGCCAGCCGTCGGCGGCAACACGTTTGTCGTGGTCGAGGCTGACGGCGATGACATGGTTCATTCGGATGGTAAGACTGCCGCGAAGGCTGTCGAGCTGATCGACAAACACAAGGACGAACCCTTCTGGCTGGGCGTTGGATTCGTGAGGCCGCACGTGCCTTTTGTCGCTCCTCGCAGCTATTACCCACCATTCAAGCCGTACGACAAAATGCTGCTGCCCGAAAAGGTCGACGGCGACTGGGACGACATTCCCAAAGCCGGCATCAATTACAAGACCAGCGTGAACATGAAGATGGACATCCGCCGTCAGAAGAAAGCCGTTGGAGGCTACTACGCCTCGGTGGCTTTCATGGACGCTCAGGTCGGCAAGGTGCTGGACGCATTGAACAAGGCTGGTCTCGACGACAGAACCATCGTGATCTTCACCAGCGACCACGGATATCACCTGGGCGAGCACGATTTCTGGGCCAAGGTCAGCCTTCGCGACGAGTCAGCCGGCGTCCCGCTGATCATCAGCGTGCCTGGTAAAAAGCCCGCCGTCTGTCACTCTCTGACCGAACTGCTTGACCTGTACCCGACGATCTCAAAACTCTGCGGCCTGGACGTCCCCAAGCGGCTCCAGGGGAAAGACATTTCGGCGATGCTGGACGACCCAGCCGTCACCGTCCGCGACGCCGCCTTCAGTGTGGCTCCGATGCGAAAAGGCTTCCTGCTTCGAGAAAACCGCTACGCCTGCATCCAGTACAAAGAAGACGCTTCCGCTGGCATCGAGCTTTTTGACACCGTGAATGACCCGCTCCAATACACCAACCTCGCCGAGGAACCCGAGCACCAACAACTCGTCGACCGCTTCAAAGTGAAGCTCTCCGCAAAGCTGGCCGAAGTCCGCAACAACGATCTTGGAAGAAACTAATACGGCAGGGTGGCACAACTACTTGCGGTTGGGGCCGAAGACGCAGGATGGATCGTCCTCAGCGTTTTATGACGATCAAGAGCTTCGGTCTGAGTCGTTTCCGTCTGATGAGGCGTCTTGTCGCTTCACGCCACAGCCATACTGGCTGTGGCCCCCGAGAGGGATTCTGGTAATCAATGTGCGAACGCGAGCTCACTCGCTCACGCGTCGGGTTACCAAAACCACTACGTTTCACTCATAGCCGCTCTATTCAGCAGCTTTGACTTCGGGGTTCACTACGCACGCTTCCGGCCAGCGACCGCTCAGGATGTCGACAACGCATTCGGCGGCCATTTTGCCCATTGCGTCGAGCGCCGTCTGATCGATGCCTCCCAGGTGGGGAGAGAAGACGATGTTGCCGTGTTCTCGCAGTGGGCTGTCGGCAGGGAGCGGTTCCTTCTTGCAGACGTCAAGGCCGGCTCCGAACAAAGGTCCGTCCGTCAAGGCCGCGACCAGAGCGACCTCGTCGACCAGTCCGCCGCGAGCGGTGTTGATCAGAACGGAACCCTGTTTCATCTTTGAAAACGTTTCGGCATTCATCAGGTTGGTGGTCTCTGCCGTGCAGGGCATGTGCAGGCTGACGATATCTGACTTCGAGATCACCTCGTCGAATGTGCCCAGTTTGATGCCCAGTTCGTCGGCCATTTCCGGTTTTGCGAACGGGTCGTAGCCGATGACGTCCAACCCAAGTCCCTGGCAGCGAGGGATCATCGCGCGTCCGATTCGACCAAGGCCAAGCAAGCCGATTGTGTTTCCTGCCAGACGTCGAGGGCTGTTGCGTCGCCACTGCCCATCACGGATTTCCCGATCCCGCCGAGCGGTGTCACGGAACACCGCGGTGATCAGAGCGATCGCCTGCTCGGCCACCGAATGCTCGTTCGTGCCCGGTGTGATTGTGACGGCAACAGCGTGCTCCGTCGCCGATTTCAGGTCCACCTGGTCAAATCCGACACCGATCCTCGCCACGACTTTCAGATTCGAACCGGCGAACACCTGAGGATTGTATTGCTCGATACCGGCGATCGTTCCGTCGATCCCGTTGAGGTGCGTCAGGAACTCTTCCGAACTGATCTGCATGCAGTTCACAGGCGGAATGACGACTTCAAATCCCGCCGCATCCAGTACCTCTCGCCAGGGACCGGTGCCATCCTTAAACACAGCAGGCGTCACAAGAATTCGTGGCATCTTTTCATTTCCGATTTCGATGAGTTTCAAGTAAGTCGAATCTGAATCGTGTGATCAGGTCCAGTGGCTCGCGATCAATCACAGAGGGGAACTTTAGTTGCCCGAGCCATCAAACGACACGGTCCAATAAAACTGCCCCGATCGCCAGATGGCAACCGGGGCAGATGGAAACATCAGAACGTCGGTGTCAGGCGGTCAAACAAATTTCGTCACGCCGGGCAGCGCCGTCGGTACAAATTCAACAGGGCTGTCCCAGCCTTTGGACACGTCCGGGACGAGCGCCAATTTTGAATTCATGGCCATCTCCCAGGTGACTTCCTTGCCGGTGTACCCGGCCATGCGGCCCATGATGGCCATCATCGTGCTGTTGACCATACGGTCGCCATCGTTGATGTGGTTGCCGGAACGGATCGATGCAAAGAATTCGTCGTGCTCCTGCTGGTACATATCTTTTTTCGGACCGTCGTACTTCCAGGTTTGATTGCCCTTCAGATCAGAGATCGTACTGCCTCGACGTTCGATTTTCGCCGTACCCTCCGTGCCGAGAATCGTGCAGAGGTTCTCGTTGTAGCAGCCGGGAATCTGTCGCTGAGCAATAAACCCGCGGGCGTCGTTTTCCCACACGAAGTTCAGCTCGATGTGGTCGAAAATGTTGCCGCCTTCGGCAGGAAGCTGTCGACCACCGACCGCCGTTACACTCGCCGGAGGACGATCGCCCATCGCCCAGGCCAGCCAGTCAACCGTGTGGCATGCCTGTTCGACCAGACCATCTCCCGAGAGCCACGTGAAGTTGTACCAGTTGCGAACCATCCACTCGATGTCCGACATGCCTTCCGGGCGAGTACTTGCAGAAGGCATCGGCTTCACGGGCGACGTCAGGTACGTGCCGTAAACCGCTCGAACGTCGCCGATTTCGCCATCAAGGACGCGTTCGAACAATGCTTTCTTCTGGAACTCATATCGCCAGCAGAACCCGGCCAGTACGGCGAGATTCTTTTCCTTCGAAATAGCGACCGACTCTAAAACTGACTGCACTCCGACCGGGTCCGTCGCCATCGGCTTTTCGGTGAAAACGTGCTTGCCGGCTTCGACTGCGGCTCGGAACTGCATCGGACGAAACCCCGGAGGGGTAGCGAGCAGCACGACATCCGATGCTTCAATAACCTGCTTGTACCCGTTCAGCCCGCCGAACACCTGATCGTCCGCGACGTTGATTCGATCACTGATCGACTTGTCAGCTTTCAGGCGGCCAATGCTGGCAACCGCTCGTTCAGCAAAAGCATCGGCAACTGCAACCAGCTCTGTCTTTGGATCGGCATGCAGAGCCTGGCTGGCTGCTCCGGTTCCACGGCCACCGGCACCGACCAGGCCGATTTTCAGGATGTCCGAACCTGCCGCATGAACGGACGGTGTCAGTGCCGCTAGATTTGACGCCGCAACTCCACCTGCCAGAGCAGCGGTCCCTGACTTCAGAAACGAACGTCGACTTTCGTCAGTCGCTGGAGCACTGGTCGAATGATTGTTAGACGGTTCAGACATTGGGAACTCTCCAGGGTGAGATCGATTGGGAATTCAGGCGGGTTAATTCGAAAACCGCACGGCTCGTGCGAACAGGAATCCTATCAGACCCCGCCTCGCATCTGCGAGCGAATGATCCATCGGAGTTGATGCGATTGCGATCGCCGCTTTGTGAGGCCAGACTCTCATTCCGCCGACAGCGTTCCGCCCCGCCTCAACCAGCTTTCCATCCTCGAAGGACTCTCCCATGAATCGTCTATCTCTCGTTTTGAGCATTGCTCTGGCAATCGGACAACTGGCGCTCACTGCTCGCTCAACCTCGGCTGACGATCAACCATTGAGCCGGATTTCGTTTGGCTCCTGCGCGAAACAGAATCAGCCGATGCCGATCATGGACGCCATCGTGAAGACCGATCCTCAGTTGTTCCTGATGATTGGCGACAACATTTACGGCGACACCGAAGATATGGGCGTACTCTGGGAGAAATACCTGCAACTCGGCGCCCAGCCGGGATTTCAGAAACTACGCAATCACTGTCCGATGCTCGCCACGTGGGACGACCACGACTACGGAGCCAACGACGCTGGCGTTGAATACCCAAAGAAACGCGAGTCGCAGCAACTGTTCCTCGACTTTTTCGGAGTTGCCAAAGATTCGCCGTTGCGAAAGCAGGAAGGCGTCCAGTCATCACACATGTTCGGTCCGGTGGGAAAACGAGTGCAGATTATTCTGCTGGACACTCGGTACTTCCGTAGTCCGCTGACTCGCGGGTACGTGCCCAGCGAGCGGAACGAAGGTTTCCGTGGGCATTACAAACCAACGACCGATACGTCGACGACGATGCTCGGCGAGACTCAGTGGAAGTGGCTCGAAGCCGAGCTTCGCAAACCGGCTGAGATTCGCATCATCGCGTCGAGCATTCAGGTCCTGCCCGACGAACACGGCTCCGAGAAATGGGGTAACTTTCCGCACGAGCGAACTCGATTGTTCCACCTGATTCGAGATACCAGAGCCAACGGTGTTGTGCTGATCAGCGGCGACCGGCACCTCGCCGAAATCATGGAGATCGACTCAGCCCGCTCAGGCAATTCGTATCCAATTTTCGAAGCCACATCGAGCAGTCTGAACGCTCCCAGCGGCAACATGACAAAAGCCGGCACCCGCTTCGCCAAAGAAATCAATTCGTACCGCATCGGGCTGACCTATTTCGACACCAACTTCGGCATGGTCACCATCGACTGGTCAAAACCCGACCCGCTGATTCGATTGCGGGTCCAGGACGAAGTCGGCGATGTCGTCCTGCAAAAGACCGTACCGCTCTCGCTGCTCAAGCCAGCAGAATAATCAAAGCCCTGAAGTCTGCTTTGAAACACCGCAGGGTGCGTTTTGACGCACCCTGCGGACTCGAAGCTGCGGTTCGTCAAGTCGCACTCTGCCAACAATTGCCATCCGTTTGATTATCGATTCAGCGGCTTGTGCCGACCGCGTGGTCGGTCGGCGTCTTCGCCGAGACGCTGCTTTCGATTGGCTTCGTACATTTCATAGTTGCCTTCGAACCAGTACGCCTGGCCGTTGCCTTCGAATGCCAGAATGTGCGTCGCGATTCGGTCGAGGAACCAGCGGTCGTGGCTGACGACAACCGCACAGCCACCGAAGTCCTGCAAGCCTTCTTCCAACGCTCGCAGCGTGTCGACGTCGAGGTCGTTCGTCGGTTCGTCGAGCAGCAGAACGTTGCCACCAGAACGCAGCAGCTTCGCCATGTGAACCCGGTTGCGTTCTCCACCAGAAAGCTGGGAAACAAGCTTCTGCTGATCAGACTTTTTGAAGTTGAAGCGTCCACAATAAGAACGAGCGTGGATCTCAGTTTTTCCGATTTCGATGTGATCGCGACCGCCGGAAATTTCCTGGTAGACGGTCTTGTTCGGGTCCAGAGAATCTCGTGACTGATCGACGTATGAAAGCATGACGCGTTCGCCAATCCGCATCGATCCGCTGGTTGGCTCTTCCAACCCCATGATCATGCGGAACAGCGTCGTCTTCCCGGCTCCGTTCGGGCCAATGACGCCGACGATACCGCCCTTCGGCAGATCAAAATTCATATTTTCGAAGACCATCGTGTCGCCGAATGACTTGCATAGATTCGCGGCCCGCACGACCACATCGCCGAGCGTTTGACTGGTCGGAATTTGAATCTGTGCGGCACCGTCGCGTGCATCGTACTGCTGCTGAGCCAGCTCTTCGTAACGCTGCATACGCGCTTTATTCTTTGTCGCGCGGGCTTTGGGGCTCATCCGGACCCACTCGAGTTCACGAGCCAGTTCTCTCTGCCGAGCCGACTCGCGTCGTTCTTCCAGAGCCATTCTTTTGTGCTTCTGCTCAAGCCACGACGAGTAATTCCCTTCGTACGGAATTCCCTTGCCGCGTTCGAGTTCCAGGATCCAGCCCGCAACATTGTCGAGGAAGTAACGATCGTGAGTGATGGCGACGACCGTGCCCGGGAAATTCCCAAGGTACTGCTCGAGCCAGCCGACGGACTCGGCATCGAGATGGTTCGTCGGCTCATCCAGCAGCAGGACGTCGGGATTCTGCAGAAGCAGCTGGCACAGCGCGACTCGGCGTTTCTCCCCACCGGAAAGGCTGCCAATAATGGCGTCGCCTGGCGGAACCCGCACCGCGTCTGCGGCAATCTCAACCGTCCGGTCCAGCTCCCACAGGTTCAAGGCGTCAATCCTGTCCTGAACCGTTGCCTGCTCCTCAAGCACCTTCTCCATTTCTTCTGGAGACAGCTCTTCGCACAGCTTCATGTTGAGTTCGTTGTAGCGGTCAAGAATGGCGCGTGACTCGGCGACTCCCTCTTCGATGCACTCGTCGACGGTCTTCTCGGGATCCAGTCGCGGCTCTTGAGGGAAGTATCCAATCTTGATTCCCTTCGCCGGACGAACTTCGCCTTCGTACTCTTTGTCCTCACCGGCCATAATCCGCAGCAGCGTGCTCTTCCCGGCGCCGTTGTTGCCCAGCACGCCGATCTTTGCCCCTGGATAAAATGACAGCCAGATCTCACTGAGAATCACTTTCTCATCGTAAAACCGAGTGAGATTCTCGATCGTCATAATGTAATTGTCAGACATGACAGCGACTTTCCGATGCGGGCTTAATCCGCCGTAGAATTGATAAAGATTCGAAGATACTCACAGGCCTGCTCGAAAATGCCCACCTGTTGCGATTCTCGCGGCCCGGCGACGTTGAGAATGCGGATTCTATTTTCAGCGATCCAATCCTCAACCGGCTGGACGTCGAATTCCGCCACAAGATCGATAACAAGCCAGGGTTTTCCGAGCTGCCGGGCGATTGACTCCGTCAAAGCGGTCCCGCCGGTCAGTTTTCCGCGAGTAAGAATCAACGTTCCGTCGGACTCTTCGACGTTCATCCGGGTTCGAACGGCGTAATTCTTCGACGTGCACTCTTTCAGGGGAAACCTGGACGGGATCCGGCCGTCCTCAGCTCGGCGACCGCGAGGACACCAGCCGCCGCACGGAACTCCCAGTTCCAGAGCAACCGCCAAAGCTGCCCGGTCAACCCCGGTCTGTCCACCTGAAATCAGACGATCAATCAATGTCTCAACTTCGCTCCCGAGAGTTCCCACTGCCGTCCCTGTAAGGCCGGTTTCTAGTCGTTCGGCCGGCAAAGTCGCAAACGTACGTTGGCCTGCAACTTGACCCGATCAGAGCCTGCCGCGAAAAGCCGTTGGAAAATTCGCAGGCTACGATCCAGTAACGAGGGTGTGCATCTTCCGTGAGTTGGATTGAGCGGAACGGCGATGGACCTGTTCCTGCCAACTGAGTGACGCGGCATTCATTAGCGACCGATTGGGCTCTCAATTGTGCTCAGCCCGCATCACCTGTCGCTCGAAGTTCGGACAAACGCTTCTCGGAAGCACCGCTCACGGCCTGTCATGAACTAGTCTCAAGTGTTGGGAAATCCTCATCGATAATCCCGGTTCATACCGCGAGGCGTCGGCCATGTACAAATCTGCCATGAAAAGCATCAATTACCACTTGAACTATTACTGCGAGGGTGTCGTCGGTTGGTGGGACGGGATTGGCCTGAACGAGTACCTTTGTCTGCTGATCGCCGCCCTGGCTCTCGGGGCGTGGCTGTTGAAATCAGACCCAATGAAAACTCTGTAGTCCCATTTCCGCTGGCCCGTCGCCTGTGGCATCGACGAATCGACTCAACTAGACTCCCCGCTCGACTGTAGGTCTGAGCAAATGTCGCATCGCAAAACCCGCAAATCCGGGAGTTGTCGACGATCAATCGGGGATGAGATATGGATTTCGAGGACCGGCTGGAACAGGCAATCGAACGGGGGCAACAGTCCCGGGAAGCCCGTGCGAAGGCCGAAGAACAGAAAACGCTGTCAGAAGAAGAGCTGCGAAATCTGCACTCGTCAGCCCGCCTGAATCTCTCCGACCACGCCGAGACTCTGCTTCGCAAGCTGGCCGACCACTTCCCCGGATTCCGCTTTGAAACCGTGGTTGAAGAAGACGGCTGGGGAGCCCGCATCAGCCGCGACGATGTGAGCCTTGGCCGAGGCAGCCGAGCCAACCAGTACAGCCGCTTTCAGGTTCTGGTCCGCCCCTACTCGAAAAAAGCAAAGATTGTCGAAGTGGTGGCCAAAGGCGCCATCCGAAACAAAGAGCTGCTTAACCGCAGCCACTACCAGTTTCTCGCTGAGTTCGACGAAGCCCGCTATAAAGAAGTCATTGACCTGTGGGTTCTGGAATTTGCCGAGCAATTCTCATCCACCACCTGACCACGTTGTTGCAACAGAGTCGTTTCAGCCTTCAGCCTTGAAAAGCCCCGAACCATGAGCCGCGAGTCTGACCTTCAACGTGTTCTCGACACAGGCATCGTCTCTATCATCCGAGCTGACTCGGGCGAGCAACTCGTCGACGTCGCCACCGCGCTTTACGAAGGCGGCATCGACGTCATCGAAGTCACCTTCACCGTGCCAGGCGTGCTCGACATCATCTCGGCGGTCCGAAAAAAGCTGGGCGATAAAATTCTGCTCGGTGCCGGAACCGTCCTCGATACTGAAACCGCTCGCGCCGCAATCCTTGCCGGAGCGGAATTCATCGTCACGCCGACCGTCAACGTCGACGTGATCAAAATGTGCAATCGCTACAGCAAGGTCATCATGCCCGGAGGCTTCACTCCGACCGAAGTCCTGACAGCCTGGGAAGCCGGCGCGGACATCGTCAAGGTTTTTCCGGCCGACACCGGCGGACCATCACACCTGAAAGCTCTCCACGGCCCGCTTCCGCAGATTCGTCTGCTGCCTACCGGCGGAGTCGACCTGGAAACACTGCCCGGCTTCATCAAAGCCGGCGCTTGCGCGGTGGGCCTGGGATCAGCCCTCGTCGAGAAACAGGCCGTTGCTTCCGGAGACATGAACCGCATCAGTTCGCTCGCCGAACAGTACGTCGCCCTGGTGAAGAAGACTCGCGGCCAGTGATTCGTCGGTCAATAGATAGGATCACACAGCGACACGGGGCAGGGGACAGGGCATGACTGACGCAGCGTCGGTGCCTGTCCGGAATTCTCAATCGCGACGTTCGACCGCCTCAACCGCAGCCCTCGCACAACGAGCAACGTCCAGCGCCTGACCATTCTGGCAGCGACTTTTGTACTGGCTCAAAAAGTCCGGCGGCACTCGAAGCGTCCAGTTCGTGTCGTTGACCACTCCCGGACTGTTGTAGAACCCGCTCATTCCGAGCAGGTCTGTAAAGAACACCGACACATGCTGAGCATTGCTGGCCAGAATTGCCGCGAACAGGGCATGCACCAGTTCGCCTGGATCTGACGCCAGACGCCGTACAAACTCAGGACGATCGGTTTCAGCCACCGTCAGCCGCTCTGCCAGATACTCGCCCCAATCGTGACCTCGCCGACCGTCACACCAGCCGCGAGCGAGCATCCAGATCGGAGGCGTGTCGTGATTGCCCATCATGATCCAGTCGTTGGGGCAGGCCTGCTCGATGCGGTAAACATCTTCCGGAGTATCCAGCTTTGCTTTCTGCACGACGCGGAATCGTCCGAGGCCGTGATGCTCCATCACCCGCCGTAGCGGATATGGCAACGTGCTGAGCACTTCGCAGGCAACGTCTGACGTCATGTCGCCTCCGGCTTCGCAAACACAATCGAGCACCACGTCGATCAGCACCGAGTAACGCTTAACCTGTTCGTCGGTCAGATCATTCACCCATGCTTCGCCGAACGGCTCGCCGGATTTGTCGATCTGATCGGCTGTCGCGATCGCAAAGCCTGCCAGTTCAGGATGCCCGGCCACCGCTGGCGACTCGTGGAGACGCGACCCCGATCGAACTCCCACATGAGGCGGCTGAACATCGCGACGGTAAACCCACGGGCAAACCAGGCCATGCGGATGATCAATGCGGACGCCGTCAAATCCCGACAGCATCCGCTGCACGCGCTGTCGCAGAAATGCCTGAGCGTTGCCCGACTCAATCTGTGAAGGATGAAAAACCGCGTAGCCCCAGGGTTGGCCCTCCGGATTCGTCCGGCTCGGCGGCGCGCCCATCAGATAATCAGGGTGAAACAGCGACGCAAACTCCTGTGCATCGTCCCGCGACATTCCAATCTGCAGATCGCCGTAGAAACTCAACTCAGGAAACGATGCCCGTAGGACTTGACGCTGTCTATCCAGCACGAACTGGGGAAAAGCAGCCTTCTGGTCAACATCACCGAGATGGTTCTTTGTCAGCCAGGATTTATTGCTTTCGCAGAACGATGCAAAGTCGACATCGACCTCGGCCTTCGACTCACCTCTGGCACAAAAGCAGGCGAACGCTTCATCCAGCGCTGCCGAGACTTCGTCCCAGGCATACTCATGATGCGTTCGGTAAGTCCCTGCTGGCCTGGCGTGAACAATTCCGTCCAGAGTTTCCCGTCCGAGAATCCCTCGCCAATACGAATCTTCAACCAGCGGTTTCAGAGCGACCGATCGGAAGTCGTGCGGAAACAGGCGTCCGTCATAAGGACACGGAGTCGACCTTGCCGTCTGCCCCTGCGGTCCGAACTGTATTCCGTTGAAGCCAAATTGCTGCAGAAACCTGATGAAGTCAGCAGCGCCGCTGGAATTCGGCGAGCCTCGCCCGACATCCTCGTCAGCCGCCGACGGAAATGCAGGATCGTGAATCTGAAGAACGAGACGTTTGATGTTCAGACGTTTGAGGGCCTGACTCAGCTCCAGCATGGCAATCTCCGTTTCACCGTTTCGGCAGCGAACCCGCTTCCGGCGCAACATCCATGATTCGATACAAAAAGGGCTCGAAGCAAAACTTCGAGCCCAAAACAGAATTCAGCAAACCAACCAGGCTTTACTACCCCGCCGCAGCCTGCGGTGTCGGTGGTTTGAATTTGATTTTTTCGATGTACTTCACAATGTTGCCGCTGCGTTTGTCGACTCGCCCCGTGCAGGCTCCGACCGCGTTGATCACATTGCTGAAGTGAAGGTTGTAATCGGCATCAATTTCAACCGCCATGTCTTTTGTAATCGGATCACCTGGGCGACCAATCACCTTCAGAATCTCGATATTCAACTGCTCGAATGCTGCCGGCCCGACTCCAAGATTTCGCGAGCCGAAGAACAGTCCAGCCAGCGTTCCATCAGGGTTCGCTCGGAGCTTCACCTTGATATCCGGAAACGGCGGTACCTCGTCAGGATTTGTCGGCTTACCCTGAGCTGGCATGTTGATGTTGAAGTCACCTTCCGGCTCGACAATCTTCAACGTCAACATAAAGAAGATCAGGAGCTGAAAAACGATGTCGATCATCGCCGACATGTTTGTTTCCAGCTTCTCGCCTTTGGACTGTTTTCGTCTTCTCGCCATGACTTCAGCCTCCTCAGGCTGACACACTTTTATTCAACGCAGCTTCGGACTTCGTTGAGCTGACCTCGCAATGCAGACCGAATGTTACTCTTCCGGACCAGACATCGCGGACATTGCAAATGTCTCGAAACCGGCATCCTGACAAAGCTTGATCAGCTCCTGGACAATTCCGGTTTGAACTTCTGAGTCAGCACGGACTTTTACCGTCACTTCCTTAAGATCAATCCCTTTGGCACCAAACAGCTTGGCTTCCTTTTTCAATTGCCCGCCCGACGAAAGCGGCAACACCGGTTCGCCATCGACGAAATTGAACAACCACGGCTGCGCGTCGGTCTTTTCGCCCTTCATATCGCGATAAAAACCAACATTCAGAACCAGCGAGTGTTCAACTTTGACTTCCGGCGGCTTGGCCAGAGCGTCTCGCGGAAGTTTGACTCGTTCGTCCGCCTGAGTCTGTTCGAAGTTCGAAATCACCATGAAGAACGCAATCAGCTGAAACACGATATCGATCATGGGGGTCATGTCGACTTCAGCTTCGGGCGTCGCATTTGGCTCACGTTTCGCCATTAAAAAACCTGTCCGAACAAGAGGAATCAACCCGGAGCGATCAACGGCTCCGGGAAAGTTCTGTTCAAGAAATCAACTGACAACTATTCCTGTGGAGCGGCAGGAGCAGCAGCCGGAGCAGCTCCACCAGCAGGTTTCTGCGCCGCTCCCTGCTGTTTGCCGGCCTGAGCGAATCGGCCCATCAGACCTTCACTGACCATGCCAACTTCCAGTGTGAAGCGAGCAATTCGGTTTCGCAGGATGGCATAAAAGACCATCGCCGGAATTGCCACGACCAGACCTTCCAGTGTTGTAAACAGAGCTGTTGAAATACCGTCAGCAAGTTCAGACGGCTTCGGAGTTGTTGGCGATGTAGCGATCTCACGGAAACTCGCGATCATCCCGGAAACCGTTCCCATCAGCCCGAGCATCGGAGCAACGGCACTGATCAGCGCCAGGTAACTGAGGCGATGTTCCAGGGCCATGTTCTCGTCATCGCCGACTTCCTGCATTCCTTCGACAGCTTTGTCGTATCCCTGATTCAGCTTGCTGAGTCCGGCGGCCAGAACGCGAGCAACAAGAGATTCGTCAGCACGAGCAGTTTCGTAAGCGCCCTGATAATCCTTGGCATTAAGACGTTGCTCGAACGACTCGATGAAGGCCTGAGGCACAAAGTTGTCGCGGCGAACCTGCAGGATATTCATCATGATTAAAGCAACCATAATAAATGACAGCAGCAGGATCAGCAGACCGAACGTTCCCGATGCCTCGATCATCCATGTCAGAAAATTCTTGTCCTCACCACCGGCCTCTTCCTCAGCCTCGGTCGTACTGCCACCGTCCGCTGGTGCGGCTTCATCAGCTCCGTCATCAACTGGAACCGCCGCTTCGTCAGCCCCGGCCTCATCCTGAAATGCCTGCGCCGGTGCAGTGAAAACTGACAAGCCAAGGAGGCAGACGAGAAAGGCCAGGCCCATCGTTCGCAGAGTCGGCCACTGTTGAATAAGACCCGGATGTTGCATCGTTCAGTTCTCCTCGAGGCGATAATCGCTTTGCTGGTTTCTGTTACTGAAGTTTTAAGGTGACCGTCGGTCTGCGACGGCTTCAATCGTGTGTCTGACTGCAGAATTGAATCAGGCGAAGAGTCAATTACGGAAGCTTTTTCGTCCATGGGCTGTCAGGATAGTTTTCCTGAAGTTCCTGCCTTGCAGCCAATCCTCGTTCTGGCTGGTCAGCTCGCGGCCACAGGACGGCCAGATTGTAAAGTGACTCGGCAAGTGCAACTTTCTCTTTTTCGAACAGAACGGGAACGTGCAGGTAAGCAAGAATCGCTTCCTTCACTTTGCCCTGACTCTTCAGGCAATCGCCCTTTAAATTCCAGGCTCCAGCCTGAACCGCCGAGTCTTCCGGATCGGTTTTCGCAATCGCTTCGGCAACGGCTTGTAACGCGATATCTGCGTTCCCCTGTTTGAGTTGCACGGATGCTTTACCAATCAGAGCTTCATTGCGTCTGGAAATCTCCCCCGGCGACGATCCTGACTGGCTCAAGACCTGTTCGTACGCGGTCAAGGCTGCTGTCAGATCGCCTTTCTGAAACGCCAGCTTCGCGGTCGAGTTCTGAGCGGCCATTTTGTAGTCCGACCAGGGGGCTTTCGCGAGCATTCTAAATGACGCTTCGGCTCCGGAATAATCTTCAGCGGCCAGCTGCACAGCTCCCAGAAGCTGCAACGCATCAAAGTACCGAAAGTTGTCCGATTGCCCTTTGACGAATGCGTCGAGCAATTTCGACGCAGCTGCCAGCTTCGAAGCGTCCTCTTCCAGTGCGACACGAGCAGTGACTCGCGCGGTCAGGAACTCGATTTCGGTTTTAACGGCAGCGTTTGTGCCAGCGTTACCGGCACTCACCTTTAACTGCTCAAGAGCCCGAGCAAGGCTTCCTCCCTCTTCGGCGCTTCTGGCAAGATTCAATTCGGCAGGCTCCGCTCCCCAACGAACGCTGATAATGTCGTTGGCCGGAACTTCGATCATCTCACCAATGCCAGACTTCAGTGAAATAGACTGTTGAGCGATGGCTGTGATGTCGCCCTGAGCAGCCTTTCCGCTTTTTCGATTAACGATGTCGACCGCTCCAGCCGAACTGATCAGCACTGATGCACTCAGCATCGCCATAACGATAAGAATCGATTGCTTCATTTGATATTCCTTCAACTCCAACGGAGCCGGTGGCTCATAAGTAACGCGGCGTTTGATTTCTGAATCGCTATTTGCCGTCAGCCTTTTTTCTTGCCTGCTCCTCAGCTTTTGCTTTGGCAGCTCGACGCCGGCGAATCCTGTCTTTTTCTTCCTCGGTCAACGGACGCTTTGGTGTTTCTCCCTTGACCGATGACGGGGCCGGCGCTGCAGTGGCACTTTGTCGAGGTGCCGCAGTGCGTTTCTTTCGAGGGGCAGCCACAGGCGGTGGAGCGATGACAGGTGAATCGATCGTCACTGACGCCATTGCCGCCGAGGGCTTACGAGTTTTCGTTCCCTTCATCACCATGAAACCGCCGCCGCCAAGACCCAGAAGAGCGATGATTCCGAAAATGGCGTACGTCAATGTGCCACCGCCGTCTGCTTTTTTCACCTTGGCCTTGCCGGATTTCTTCTGCGGATTCTCCGACGAAGCTGGATTTGCTGCAATTTTTTCAGGTTCCACCGGAGCGACGAAGTCGTCTTTGGGTCTTTCAAGCGGTTCTGCGATCAACCCAAGTCCCGTTTGAATTTCTCGATAGATTCCGTCGAATTTCGGCCACCATTCCTCGTTGAAGTCGCCGGTAATCGCGACAAACTGAACGACCTGAGTTTTTGCCGTCTCTAAAGCCTCTGTCTTTTTTGCACCTGTTTGTGCCAGACCAAGTTCGAGGCTGCATCTGGTCAGGTTGTAGCGAGCTTCGTAGTACCGATTTTCATAGCGATCTTTTGCGTCGGCCCCGCCCTGGTTCAACAAGGCCTGCATGCGTCGCGCGGTGTCGATCCAGCCCCACAGGCCAGATGTTTTGTCGCCACGCATCGCGTCTTCGTACTTTTTCCAGGAGTCGCCCTGACCGCTGGCGCCCCAGTCCTGGAAAATGAAGTTAGCTTCGACCTGGGCATCAAGGCTGCGAGGATTCTCAGCAATGATCGTTTTGACCAGCTCAAGAGCTTCCTCGAACGATCCCTTTTCACGTTTGCAGTTCACCAGCCGCAGCCGAACTCCGGTCAACCGGGCTGGATCGATGAACTTTGGGTCTTCTTTGGCTCGATCAAGAATCGCCTGGTAAGCCTTTGCGGCCTGATCGTAAAAATTGCCGGCAGTCGCGGGGTCTTCGCCGCTACTTTGAGCAAGGCCGTAGTACGTTTCACCGATCCAGGTCAGTGACCCGATGGTCTGATCTTTGCGTTTTGACAGTTCGCCAAGGAATGTCTCAAACGACTTGCGTACAGAGTTGAACTGTTCGAGCTGGTTCTGATTCTTGAGTCGTTCGAGTTCGTCCTGAAGCTGTTGCCCGATCTGGCGGTACATTTCAGTGAGCGCTTCCCCACCGCCGCCGCCGATCGATTCGAGCGACTTCATGGCTGCCTGAGCTTTCGGCAGTTCCTGAGTTCCGACATAGCATCTCAACAGAAGCTGATAAGCCAGTGAGGCAAACTCAATACTCTTGACGCCGCCGGTCTTCGGTCGCGTTTTCTCATCAGTAACGGCAATTGCTTCCATGATTGGATGCGGCTGTGCCGTGAGAATTTTGACACACTCGTCGTACTTCCCAGCCGAAACGAGGATCTGAACCAGCGAGAGCTTCGCAGCGATCAGATCATCACTGGCCGGAGTTGCGGCGGGGGTTTCTTTCTCTGAACGATCGATTCCGTTCTTCAGAAACTTCTCAGCAGACTTCATCCAGCCGTCCAGGTCAGCCTGTGGAGGCTGTTCGGCTGCGGGCTTGCTGGCTCCATCAATATAGGCCGCCCAGTAAGCCTGGCCCGCTCGAACCTGGGCGTTTGTAAACTGCGATGCGGTTTCAGGAACCTGACCGTACCACTCAGCTGACCGCTCGTGCTGGTCCAGCTGACCGTAAATGGTTCCCAGCTGAAGCCGAGCGTCCATCGCACGGTCGCTGTCAGGCCATTTCTGCACAAGGAAGTTGGCGATTTTTTCCATCTGAGCGACGTCAATTTCCTGTTCGTCTCGACGTCTGGCCTTCTCGTTATCGTTGAAAGCCTGAACGTAGGCGGCCATTGCCATGTAGGAACCGTCCTGAGCCTGAACTGGATTCGCGTCTCCGTAATTGTTAGCGAGGAACTCACCCAGGATTGCCGCTTCGTAATTGTTTCGAGACAGCAGGTGCATGTACGAGAGGTAGTAGCGTGCCAGGTTCAGATCGCTGACCGGCGTATCCTCGTCTGCAAGCCGAAGCGCCAGTTTCAGCAGCTCGCGCGACCGATCGAGGTGCTGATCCAGGTCCGTCCGAGCCTTCTGAATTTTGTCTTTGTCCTTGGATGCCTGAGCAGTCCGGACGCTGTCCAGCAGCGGCTTCGTTTTCTTAGTGGCGAGTTCCTGCCCGAGGCTGAACGCGGTGTCGAAGTCTTCCGGCTCATCATTCGCGCCGGCGCCTTTCAGCTTCACGTTGAGGTCTCGCTCCTTGAACGTCGCCAGATCCTTGTACTGGCCGGGGAACCGCTTAATGACCCGAACGGTTGTCAGCGCTGATGTCAGCAGCCGCTTACGATCCTGCTCGGAAAGCGTTCGATCTTCGCCCAACGATTCCTGAGCCAGCACCTGCTCCCAGCGAATGCCAAGTGATTGCTGAGAGTATTTTTTCCCGCCTTTGGCATTGGTCAGCCATTCTGTGGCCTCGTCAATCACCAGTTGATAGTCTTTTCGCTGTTCATGATTCAGGCAGATCAGCCGGAAATGTCGAACCTGATCCTGCAACCGAACGAGCGTCTCGCTGTTGCCTGGATGCCCGAGCAGTTCTTTGTAGATTCCTAAAGCCCGCTGAATGTCGTCTTGCTCTTCGTAACATTTTCCCTGCCAGGTACGAGCGTACAAGCCGCCGATCTGGCTGCGGTACTTGGAGTGGATCTCTTCGTAGGCACTCGCCGCGTCGCGAAGTTTGGCTTTGTACTCGTCCGACGCTTCGTCAAATGTCTGAGCTTCCTCATACAGACAATGGGCGAGATCCAGCTGAGCAACGATGTACCGGATTTCCGCCCTCCGTCGCTCTTCGAACTTCTTCGCATCTTCGACCTTGTCGATGAATTTCGGAAACGCTTCCCATGAGGCTTTGTGCTGATCGTGAGCCTTCTGATAAATCGCGCGAGCGTCGGTCACGAAGCCACGAGCACGCTTCTGAAATTCGCCGCGATTTTCTTTGTTGGAAGGCGACCGCGATTGCCAGACTTCGACACGGCCTTTGCCGAGAAGAATGCCGGCGCGCTCGGTATTAGCCTCGCCGGCCCGAGGATGGCTGGGACTGTTCTTGATAAACTCTTCAAGGAACCCCAACGCCTGATCCAGCTGCCGAGACTGCACCTCGGGGTTCGTAATGGCCCCGCTTCGAGCCATCAATAGAAGCGTTGACGCTTTTTCGTACGGGATAACGTCACGAATGTCCTTCGGGACGCTGGCGTCTTCCTGCAGAGTATCCAGGTAAAGCAAAGCGTAGTCGTAGTAGCTTCGATCGCGCAGCCCCTGGAGAAACTCGACATAGGGCTCTTCAGCATCAGCAGCAGGTACGGCGAAAGCAGCCACCGTCAGTGCAATGACCACTGAGCGGAGTATCCTCATGCGTTCCGATCCTTGCCGAGAGAGGGAAGAAAAGTTGGAGAGTGGCGAGTAATCCGGACAGAGCCGGTCCCTACTGTCACTGTTGTCATTAAAGCTCTGCACCGACAACGTTCATTGCAGAACACAATCAACGAAGCCTGGTCCGAATTTCGTAACTCCGGCATCCTGCCAGTAAACCTCGCCGCCAGCTGCACCCATCAATCCATTCTTCGGTCGTGCCTCTCACAACTTCGAACAGAACTCAGCGGAACAAAGCAGGTTAAGCAACTTAAACCAGCACGAAAGTCAGAGCCTTCAGGCGGGAACGAGTCAGCATATAGTCCCTAATCACCCTTCGCAACCAGTCGTCGACAGACGCCAGCCGAACCAGTTGACTCGACGATTCTGCGTCAGTCAAGCTCCGCCTGGCGAGATCCAGACGAGCCAGAAGGCACTTGGATTTTTTTGATTTCGAGTTCCGGCAAGCAGAGGCTGAGCCGCAACAACTTGCTCAACCCAGGTGTCAAAGCCCTCGCATGACGGCAGAATGCTCGCCCAGGATAATCGATACTGACTTATCCGAATCACTTTCCAAATATTCTCGACAATCCGACCTCAAAGCGGAGATATCGCGTGGCAGACTCAGCTGAGATCACTCTTTCCAGGATGCGGGAACAGCTCTATGCGGCCGTTGTTTGCGATGCGCTCGATTCGCTGGGCTTCCGAAATCAGTCCCCGAGAATCGCCTTGCCCCCCCAGACCGTGGACGGGGTCCTGATTGGTCGCTGCCAGACAACGCTGTGGACCGACATGGCCCACGAAGACCCGGCACCATACGCACTCGAACTCGAAGCCGTCGACGCCTGCCAGCCCGACGATATCATGATCGCCGCCGCCCACGGCTCAATCAGATCCGGCATCTGGGGCGAGCTGCTCTCAACCGCAGCTAAGAACAGCGGCTGCGTCGGAGCGATCGTCGACGGAGCCGTCCGGGACGTGCGCCAGATGCGTGCCATGAAATTTCCGGTCTTCGCCCGCGGTCGGTGCATCTACGACAGCCTTCACCGTCAGCGGGTCATCGACCGCAACGTCCCTGTTGAAATCGATGGAGTGACGTTTTCGCCTGGCGACCTGGTCATCGCCGACACCGACGGAATCGTTGTTGTGCCTCAGCGAGTTGAAAAAGAGGTTATTCAGCTCGCCTGGAACAAAGTCAACGCTGAGAATATCACACGCGACGCCATCCTGGGCGGAATGAAAGCAGCAGAAGCCTATCGCAGGTTCGGCGTTCTTTAGATGAAGTTTCAGGATCGGTTGTCGTACTGAATTACCAGGACGAATCGCACGCAAAGGTGTCTTCCGTCGTTGCTGCTATGTCGTTTTGAAACAGCGCACTCGATTCAGGATGTCGTCGGCTGCCGATATCATTCCGGCCAGCTGCAAGATAGAACGTTTCACAAATTTCCGCTGGCGAGCCTGGATCGCCTCTTACACAATCTCCCGAAGGAAACCCCTCGCATGGCATCCCTCTCTGAAATCCAACCACTTTCTGCAGACATCTTCAAACGCCTTGAAGAATGCGACACGCCGACCGTCTGCAACGTCGTCGAACTCTGGGACATCCATCCGCGAAACACCGGGTACATGGATTCGAGTATCGTTGCCTGCTTCCCTGAAATGCCCTCGATGGTCGGCTACGCGTTGACGTCGACGTTCCGCAGCATGGCGCCACCGCGAGGTGGAGACGTTTACTCAGGAATCGCTCAGCAGGTGGAAGCGTTTTCGGAACTGCCTGGTCCCCCCGTCATCGTTTACCAGGATCTCGATATTCCCGTCGCGTCAGCCACCTTCGGCGAAGTCATGTGTACCACTTATAAATCGTTCGGTGCCAAAGGCATCGTCACTTCAGGAGCCGGTCGCGACCTGAAAGAAGTCCAGGAGCTCGGCTTCCCGGCGTTCACGAACGGGACGATCTGTGCTCACGGTTACTGTCACACGCTGGCGGTCAACGTTCCCGTCACTGTTGGCGGCCTGACGATCTATCCCGGTGACCTGCTGCACGGCGACCGCAACGGAATCACCACGATCCCTCACCAGATCGCGTCCGAAGTGCCCGACGTCTGCAAAGAGTTAATGGCCGCGGAAAGGGTCGTACTCGACTACCTGAAGGGCGATAACCTGACTGCCGCCGCTTTTGCCGAAGCCCGCAAAGAATGCGGAGCCATGATTGCCAGGCTTTCCAAACGCCTGAAAGGCGACGCCTGACTCAACGGCTGTTCGGCACGGCTGTTTTCGGCCAGCGCAACCGACTGCAGATTATTTCTCAATCAGCCTGAAGCGCGCTGCCCGCTCCGACCAGTTCAGCGGGCAGCGCCGGCTGACGGCACGACAGAAAATTCTGCTGTCACGGATCGGTGGTCAGACCGAAGTGACCAGCCGTGGCGCGACCGTTGCCACAGGACTCGGTCGTTTCCCCAGACCTGATCAAGACACAGTACTGGGAAAAAAGTCGGCCAGGTTTCGCGGTAGCCCTCTCCGGCTGCTTCAAAAGAATTCGTCAACCGACTCCGCAACAGGTCGACCCATACTGAATTGATGGGCGTGTTAAAGTCCGCCGCGACGATCAACGGCTGATCAGAAAGCTCGCCAGCCAGCTTTGCTAGTCGATCAAATACCGGCTTGCGAAACATCAATGGGTCAGACTTCACGTCCATCAGCAGAACCCGCATCTCGGTGCCGTAAACGCGGAGCGAAATCACCCGGTAACGACAGACCGCTTCAGGCTCTTCGGAAACGGTCACGTTGCCAGGTTTCACGGCCAGGATTTCGCCGCGGCAAAGGATCATCATCCCTGAACCAAGCCGTCGGGCTGAATAACCAGGAATCCGCGACGTCCAGAAATCGGGGTACTCGGCCTGCTCCGTCGCCTCCACAAGAGCGATGATGTCGGCGTCAGAACCGGCAAGCTCACGAGCTGCCTCGTCGTATCCGAAGTTTCCTCGGCACACGTTCCAGAACACAAACCGCTGCGAATCATCCGGAGGCTCAACGCTCGAACGACGGAAAACCTGGCCACCCCAAACGATCAGCTGCATCTCCAGCAGGAGCAGGCACGCTCCGGTTACCCGACAATCCTTCGCCCATCGAAAACACGCTGCGCACGTAATCGCCCCGGCGAATGCCAGAACAGGAGTCGGCAATGCATACCAGGCACCTGAAAAAACTGGAACCTCATCCTGAACCGTCACCGACAACAACGTTCCGGCGGCCCAGACCACCGCTGCCGCAGCAACCGTGCAGCAAACCGCCCATGTTTGCCAGCGTGAAAATCTGCTGACCCGCCGATCAACTGCCATGTCGGAGTTCTGGCTCTTCACCATGTTTCCCTTGCCGCCTGCGATTTCGGCATGCGAGCCTGCTTTCGAGGCAGCGAGCACACCGGCTCATCAGTAAACGCCAGCTGAATTCACCTAAATGTCACTTCATAAGCAACTTACGACTCAATATACATTTCAGAAAGACTCGGCACGCCGATTGCGACTGTCTGAAGAGCGTCGACTGGAGGTGTAGCTGAGAACTTCCCTCGTTGGGCAGTTTTTGGACGAGCGCCTATGCTTCCGGTCGACTCTTTTATGCGCTGAGCACTTTGCACGAACGCTTGCGGCTCGATTCGATCTTCGCAGCCTGCCTCACTCCTTGCGATCTTGGTCATCGTTCATCAAACGGTCCTGTTCAGCCGAAATGATCACCGACCGCCAGACTTCTGCAAGAGCTTCAGCGGACTTCGCAATTCCAAAGTTGCCTTGAATTCTGCAATGACCGCCCGACGCGAGCTGCCGACGAAATCTTCCATCGTCGATTAACCTGTCAATCGCCGCAGCCATTTTTCCCGGAGCATCGGCAGGCACGAGCAACCCGGATTCACCATCAACGATAATTTCACCTGTCCCACCGACATCCGTCGCCACGATTGCCAGCTCGGACGCCGCCGCTTCCAGCAGAACACGTCCAAGCGGCTCCTGCCTGGCCCCGTGCACCAGCACGTCTGATGCCCGCATCAAGTCGGGCACGTCTCGACGGTAACCCAGCCGGTGAAGTCTCAATGCGGGCTCGCAAACCATGAATCGCTTCAGGATCTCCGTCTCAAATTCGACGCTCTCCGCTTTCTGAGAAAATCGCTCCCCCGCCAGCAGCCAGTGCAGCCCCGTTCGGGTTTGAGCGAGCGTCTGCCCCACCTCAGCTAGAGTGTCGAGCCCTTTCCGGATCCCGATCTGTCCCACAGTCAGCAGGACGATCGCGTCCTCTGCAATTCCGAGCTCGTTGCGAATCTTTGCTCGCGTCGAGCATTCCGCTGTAAAACGATCCGAATCAATGCCGTTGAGAATGACAGTTCCTGATGACTGATCCAGTCCTTGCCTGATATGAAACTGCAGCGTTGCCTGGGAAACCGCAATCAGTCGACGGTTCGCATTCAAATCGGTGATCGCTGCGCGACTCAACTTCATGATGTCTCGCAAATGTGACGTGGTGACAAACGTCGGTGATTCGCGCGAAGCCGCCCCGAGTAATCGGCCCATCGCCAGACTGTTGCCGTGAACGAGGTCTGCTCCAGAAGTCTTTGCTGCGGCCAGTAATCGGGGAATCGCCAGCTCTCGTGGAAGACGAATTCCCGCTTTGTCAAAAAGAGTCAATGGTTCGATCGGGATGCCGAGTTCTGAAATCCGCTCGGGCATCGGTCCCTCGGTCGGGCCGAGAACGCAGAACTCGAAACCCAATTTCGGACAGGCAAGCAAGTACCGCAACCCGGCCAGTATCGAATTTTCACCGCCGTTAACCGTTGGATACTCGATCAGAATCGCAACCCGGTGCATGGCGTCCCTCGATCTCTGACTCGGCGCCGTAGCGATCAATGCAGCCTGCCATGGATGTAAACATCGTCGCCGACCTGCTCGACCGTCTGGTTTCGAAGCTGACTGGCTTCCGAAATCACCTCGACGCCGACTCCTCCAACCGGAGTGACAGCCGCATTACCACCTGCAAACCTGGGAGCGACAAAAACGTGCGCTTCATCAACAAGAGCGGCGTCGAACGCGGCTCCCAGCAATTCACCACCGCCCTCGATCAGAACATTGGTCATTGAGCGACCGCCTAGCTCCCTCAACAACTTCGTCAGGTCAACTTTTTCACCGGCACCACCAGCAACAATGACCTCGACACCTGCATTGCGCAAGGATTCAACGCGCTCCACGGGGGCGTTCTCTGTCACGGCAACCAGCACGGGTGCATCGGTTACCGTTTGAACGAGTTGGCTGTCGAGCGGGAGAGTCGCTGCCGAATCAACGACAACTCGAACCGGCGTGCGAGGTCCAGGGACGCGTACGGTGAGCAATGGATCATCGGCTCTCGCTGTGCCTGCCCCAACGATGATGGCATCCATCCGCCCGCGCAGAAGGTGTACCCGTTGCCGCGAAGCTTCGCTTGAAATCCATTTCGACATTCCGGTGCGAGTCGCAATCTTCCCGTCAAGCGTCATGGCCCACTTGGTGTGAACCCACGGCAACCCTGTCGCCAGTCGCTTAAGGAACGGAGCGTTCAACTCGAGAACCTGCTCTTCCGCCAGCCCGGTTGAAACATCAACGCCAGCCGACTGCAATTGTTGAATGCCTCCCCCTGCGACATGCGGCGACGGGTCTCTGATCCCAACCGACACTCGCCGAACCCCCGCGTTGATCACGGCTTCTGAACAGGGGGGAGTCTTTCCGTGGTGGCAGCACGGTTCAAGCGTGACGTAAAGCGTCGCGTTCGTCAGCAGCTCTTTTCGAACCTGCGAATCTTCAAATCGAGCCGCAAAGTCTGACAGAGCATTCGCTTCAGCATGCGGACCACCAAAGCGTTCGTGATAGCCGTCTGCCAGAAGATTCAAATGCTCGTCAACAAGGACGGCTCCCACCGCAGGATTAGGCTCGACCCGGCCCAGCCCGCGCGACGCAAGCTCAATCGCGTGCCGCATGACGGCGATCGGGCTGTCAAATTTCAGGGGAACACTCATCGCGGCCACTCATTCACGCGGTGGCAGAATTCATGGTATCGGCAATCAGGCTGATCATGCGGCATCGAGAATTCGCAGAACTGCCTTCACAACAAGCTCTTTGACCCGCACACGGTATTCGGTCATGTGCGGCGCCACGAGATGCGCCTTCAAATGAGCGAGGCTCTCCCACTTTTCGACGATCGTGACAATGTTGTCTCGCCGAGGAATCTGGGCGGGGATGTCTGTCTCCGCATCAATGGTCGGCCCATATTCGACACAACCATCCTCAGCCAGAACCAGCGGAACCAGCTTGTGAAACTCGGCCAGAAAGTCATCGCGTTTACCGGCAACAACTTCAATTTCTGCAATGACGCTCAACATTCTTAAATTCCGCTACAGGCACGACACACAACGCAAGCTAATCAGACTGCCCCAGACGAGGCTCAAAGCTCTACCGGAAGCACGACTGGCAAACGACGAATTTTCAGGACAGCAGTTTCTGCATCGAAACCACAAAGATGAACTAGCGACTTTTCTTCCTGGTCGTCTTCTTCTTAGCCGCTGTTTTGCTTCCCGCAGTCTTTTTCCTGGTCGTTGTCTTTTTCTTAGCAGCTGATTTGGTTGCCGTCTTTTTCTTTGCTGCCGATTTGGTCGCCGTCTTCGTTTTAGCCGGTGGCGTTGCACCTGGCTTGCTCTTTGTTTTTGTCTTCGTTTTCTTCTTCGCGGCGGCTCTTGCGGACGCAGCCTTTTTCTTCGCAGCCAGTTCTTCCTCCGCCTTCTTGTCTGCGGATCTTTTAGCTGACTGAAGCCTCTTTCGAGCACGCCCGCTCAAGACATCGTTCAATCGCTCCTCTGCATCGCCAAGGTCGAACTCCAGTTCTGGATTGTCACCTTTCGGCGACATCTCAAGAATCGATTCCCCGTGCCGAGACACAGACAACGACTTCAGCAACCAGATAAATTCAGGAGCGTCCGCTTTTCGAATGAATCCTTTGAGCAGCTCGGCTCCGCTGTCTTCATCTGCTCCGACTGGAATCAAGCCAAGCCAGATTGCGGTTCGGACCATCTTGTCGTCGACAGGAATCACATGATTGCCGAGACACTTTTGAAGCATGTAGTTGCGGCAAAATGGAGTCAGGTGTTTGATTTTTGAGACCTGCTTGAACGCAAGCTCAAAGGGTTTCTTCTTGATACCGTCAAAGTCGTACGAAAACTGGTGGTCGAAGACGTAATAGAGCAGGTAGCGGACACGCATCGCACACCATTCCGGCTCGTGCACACCTTCAAAGACTGGCTCCAGTTCGGAGATCGTGCTGACTCGAACCTCGTTCCAGTCAAAGAAGTCGTTCTTCAAACGACCAAATGCTGCGTCCGCGGCTTCGTAAGATGAGTTTTCCAGACAGGCCGCAAACACCATCGATTCCAGAACCGGAAGCTGTTCACGTTTCGGTAACCCGCCGAACTCTTTTTTCAAGAGTTTGAGGAGACGTGCAAGGACTTTGGACTTATCCGGAGTTTTCGATTTCACTGCGGCCATGATTATCCTGAAGTCATCTCAATTCTGAAGTAACTTTGCGGGTTAGACGATTCTAAAGCCATGAGTCAAAGACTGAGTGAAGACCAGCAGGCGTTGAACTTCCTGTAACCAGACAAAAACGATTTCACTCTTCGTCGCCCTCAGCCACGTCCACGAAACCATCGACATCGGATTCGCCAGTTTCGACACGATCAGACTCTACGTCCATTAAGAGATGGTCAACGTTAGAGTCCCCCTCGCGTTCGCGCCGTTCATTCTCCAGTTCCTGAAGAATTCGAGCGGCTTCTTCCGCTTGCGACGAAACGGCATCGTCAAGGACGAATTTCAATACGGGTGTGTATCGCGTTTCGATGCGATCAGCGATCTTTGACTGAAGGAAACCTCGCGAAGCGTTCAATCCATGAAGACACAACGCTCGCTCCTTTTCAGTACCCATTACTGAAACGAAGACTTTTGCGGTCCGAACGTCTCCAGCAACTTCGACCCGCAAAACCGTAACGTTTTTGACTCGAGGGTCACGAATACTAAATAGAATCGCGGTCGAAACGACTTCGCGAACAGCCTGTGAAAGTCGAGCAACCCGACGTGATACCATACGAAAAGCCTGTTAATCCTATAGTTGGCCACCAGGTTTTGCTCACCAGATTACTGACGACACACCCACCTGTCTGGCCAGACCCAACGACGATCCTCGCCGCAGATCAAACAACCAATTTCTATTCAAGCGTTCGCTTCACCGTATCAATTCGGTACGCCTCAAGCAGGTCGCCCTCTTTGACATCGTTAAATCCGTCCAGTCGAATACCACACTCCATGCCTTCCCGGACTTCTTTCGCATCGTCTTTAACGCGTTTGAGAGATGCGATCGAGTAGTCGTTCAGGATTGTCTGGTCGCGAATCACGTGGACTCGGTTTGAACGATCGATCGTACCATTCAGTACCCGGCAACCAGCAATCGTGCCGTACTTGCTGACACTGAAGGTCTGCATGACAAGTGCTCGACCCGTTGGCACCTGCACTTTCTCTGGAATCAACAAACCTTCCAGCGTGCGTTTAATCTGATCAATAACTTCGTAGATGATCTCGTACCGGCGAATTTCAACGCCTTCCCGATCTGCCAGTTGTCGGGCACGGTCTTCAGCAATGACGTGGAAGGCCACAATAATCGCATCGGATGCACTTGCCAGGTAAACGTCGCTCTCGTTTACACCGCCAACGGCACTATGAAGAATTCTGACGCGAACTTCCGGATGCTCAAACTTATCAAGCTCGCCACGAAGCGCCTCAATGGACCCTTGCGTATCAGCTTTCAGGATCACATTCAGATCCTGGATGTCACCTTCTCTCGCGGCATCGAGGACGTCGTCAAGCGTTCGTGGTCGATTCCGCATCGCCAGCATTGTTTCACGACCAACCTGACGGTTTTCTTCTGCTACCGCTCGAGCGCGATCAAGGTCATCAAGCACGAAGAATCGGTCGCCCGCACCAGGAACAACATCGAGACCTGTCAGCTTGACCGGCGTGGACGGGCCGACCTCGTCAACAATTTCGCCGCGATCATTATACAAAGCACGAATGCGTCCAAAGGCGTCGCCACAAACGATGGCGTCACCGACGCGAAGCGTCCCTCGCTCGACAATCAGCCAGGCTATCGGACCAACACCTTCGTCTCGAAATGCTTCCAGACAGACACCGACACTGTTGCAATCGGGATTTGCTTTCAGCTCGCTGATTTCCGCCGTCAGCAGAATGGTTTCGAGCAGGTCATCAATCCCTTGCCCAGTCATTGCCGACGTTCGAACCACTTCGATATCGCCGCCCCACTCCTGAGGCTGAACACCGTTAGTCGACAAGTCACTGAGAATTCTTTGTTCGTTGATATCAGGCAGGTCAAACTTATTCATGGCAACGATGACAGGCACACCGGAAGCCTTTGCGTGACTGATACATTCAACGGTCTGCGGCATCACACTGTCATTTGCCGCCACCACCAGAACGATGATGTCTGTAACGTTAGCACCGCGAGCACGCATTTCACCGAATGCAGCGTGGCCCGGTGTATCGACGAAGGTAATTTTCTTTCCTGCATGATTGATCTGGTACGCACGAATGTGCTGAGTGATTCCACCAGCCTCGCCACCAGCCACGTCCGTCGCTCGAATTTTATCCAGCAAAGACGTTTTGCCGTGGTCAACGTGCCCGAGAATCGTCACTACCGGCGGACGCTCGACCAGTGCTCCTTCATCTTCCTCTGTGTCATAAATCTCGTCGAGAAATTCAGCGCTGGTCTGCCCTCGTCGGACATCCAGCTCGACGCCCAGCTCAGCGGCAATTTCCCACGCCGTATCTTCATCAAGACCTTCGTTAATCGTGACCATCTGTCCGCGTTTGAAAAGTGCGCCAAGAATCGACTTGGCCGGTCGACCAATCGCTTCTGACAGACTTCTGACAGTAATTGGTTCTTCGATTGTCGCCGAAGTCTTCAGGTCAGCGGGATTTGGGCCGCCGCGGCGTTTCCGTGGCTTTCGTGCTCGACGTGCTACCTCGCGTTCGTCATCCATGCGAGGACGATGCCGCCCTTGACGGCGTTCGCGACGTGAAGCGTCAAGCGTTCCGACCTTAGCCTTGTCATCCTCGTCAGTGAATTCGACCTTTCGGCCGCGACCTGAACGAGTTGTCTTTGACTCGGCGGCCTCTTTAACGCGGACCCCCAATGGGCTCTGGCCATCAAGCTCACCCGGAGTCAGACGAATTTCAGGCTTTTGAGCTTTTGGCTCGCCAGCCGCTTTTTTAGGTTCTTTAACCGTAAAAGCTGGCAATGGAGCGAGTCCAGGAAGCGATGGGCGACCACGGTCCTTCTCTTTGTCCTTCTCCTTCTCGTTCTCGCGAGCAGCCATCTGGTCAGAGTGAGTCGGAGTACCACGAGGGCGCATTTCGCGGACTGTTGAACGAGTTGCACCGCGCAATGGGACGTAGTCTTCACGCTTGTGCGAAACGGCTCTATCACCAGGCGAATCATCGACTACTGCCGGACCATCCGATGCGTCGGTTTCAACGGTTTCAGCGTCTGGAGCGACTGAATCAGGAGCACCGTCAGGGGGGGCAGCTTCAGCCTGATCGTCAACGGCAAGAGCCTGCGACTCAATCGAGTCGCTCTCGTCCGCACTGTCCGTTTCGGAAGACGGTTCTTCCACCTGCTCCGCAGGTATAGTCGCCCTGTCTCTGGGAACCATCGTGCGAATACTTCGCATCCGGGCTCCAATGTCTCGGGCCACATCTTCACGCGACGGAGTCTCTGCAACAGCGGCAGTGCTGACATTGTCACTTTCGCCGCCTTTGGCGTTTTCCATCTGCCGCAGGACGAGTTCCTTCTCTTCCGGTGAGATCGACGCAAGCGCCGACCCCTTAACTGTCAGACCGGCAGCACGACAGTGCTCAATGAGCACCTTGCTGTCCATTCCCAGTTCTTTGGCGAGCGAGAAGATTCGAATTTTCGTGGCCGTATCTGCCATAATCCCCAATCACTTTGTGTACTATCCGAAGTTCAAGCACACGCTAGCTGTCTGATCTTCTTTACATCACGACTCCGATTCCGCGCGAGCTGACTCTGCAAGCTCTTCACCGGACGCCTCGGCAGCAGCAGCCGAATCTGCTGTATCAGCCCCTCCTGAGACTTCAGCTTCTGCGGCATCTTCACCAGCAGTATCCTCAGTCACTTCGTCACCTTCAGCCAAAATCGATTCATCGTCGACTTCCACTGAGGCATCGGTTTCTGACTGAGTGCTTTCCTCAGCCGGACTATCTTCCGCAGTTTCCACTGACTCTTCAACCGCTACTGGCGGAGCAGCAGCTGCGGCAGCCTGTTGTTCGCGTTCAATCGCTCTCAACTGGGCCTCTTCCGACTTCCTCTTATCCTCGGCCACTTCAGCCTTTTCAGCCTCAACATCGGCAAAGTCGACGATTGCGTCGCACTGCTCGGGCGTCAATCCGCCAAGTTCAGCGAGCTCATCCGGCTCGATGACCGAAAGGTCGTAGAAGCTGAAGAAACCCTGCGAAACCAGATTCTCAGCAAGATCGGCTTCAATTCCCGGAACTTCTGAGAACGCCCTCACCGATTTTTCAAGCTGTTCATCCAGCTCGTTCTGAGTCATCACTTCGATATCCCAGCCAACGAGTTTCGATGCCAGACGGACGTTCTGACCTCGCTTACCAATGGCCAGCGACAACTGATCGTCTCGCACCAGAACAATGACTCGACCAAGCATCGGGCAAAGAATGACGTCTTCGACTTCTGCCGGCTGCATCGAGTTCGGGACAAGAACCTGTAGCGAATCGTTCCACCGAACAATGTCAACCCGCTCACCAGCCAGCTCGTCAACGATCGTGCGGATTCGAGCTCCACGAACGCCGACGCAGGCACCGACCGGGTCAATCTTATTATCGATACATGAAACCGCGACCTTTGATCGATATCCGGCTTCGCGGGCCAGCGAACGAACTTCAATGATTCTTTCCGAGACTTCCGGAATTTCTGACTCGAACAACCGCAGAACCAGTTCCGGATGTTTCCGCGAAAGGATAACTTTCACACGACTGCCAGCTTTTCGGACTTCCAGCACGATCGCTCGCACGCGTTCGTTGGTGCGGTAGCTTTCACCTGGAATCTGCTCGCTACGCGGGAGCACTGCTTCAATCTTGCCGATGCTGACGATTGCCGCTCCGCCCTCGAAGCGAACAATTGTTCCGCCGACCAGTTCGTGTTTCATCTCCTCAAACTCGTCAAAGACAGAATCCCGTTCTGCTTCGCGAATCTTCTGAATCATCACCTGCTTTGCAGTCTGGGCAGATACTCGACCAAGGATGTCGCCGAGTTCGTCTGGATCAAGATCCTGGCCATTACACTTAATGGTCGGCTCACCATGTTCCCGATCGACCGTAACTTCCAGTTCAAAGTCTTCGCCGAAATGCTTACGGGCGGCAGAGAGGATCGCCTGTTCGATCCCTTCGAAGACAATCTCCTTGTCGATGTTTTTGTCGCGGTGCAGCGCGTCAACGACTCTGAGAACTTCGTTACCGTTCATTTCCGTCCTTTCGAAACGATGTCCGACCGCCGGACTATCAATTCCCGGCGAACTTCGCCGGTCCTGAACTCCCCAAATAACCGCTCTTGAACTTTGATCCATCCAACAAAAAAAGTGGGACAAGTCCCACTTTGCGCGCCAGCACCCACTGTGATCGGTACCGGCCAACGGTGATAGATACCACCATCAACTCATTCCTCACCCAGGATACAATCTCAAAGGTAAGGAGTGATGCTTGCCGTCAATCGCTCACATGGAGGCAACCTTTCAAGGAGCAAGGCAGAGTCGACTACCTAAACCCAATGAAAATGCGATCTATTACAGTGCTTAACCCGAATGTCGATCACTGCAACATGGCATCGCGTGAACGTAAAAAATAACCGGGCGACCAGCACCACGCTGATCCCCCCCCAACTCCGACGTCCAGTGAGGCAGGAATCTAGTTTCCCGGATCTTCCACGTCAAGCACCTCAACGCGTCGGAACCCGTCACCAGGCAACATTTTCGGTGACAGAGGAACATCGGCCTCGACAGCAGGTCCATTCCCGGAATGAATTACCGAGAACCCCTCATTCCGGACTGCTGAAGAAGCCAGCAAGCCTCTCATCCCTCGCGGGTGTCGGCTTGCTCAGGCCGTAATTTCACAGCTGCTGAGGACTCAGGCAGCGTCAATGACACATTCAAATCATGTCAAGTTTACGGTTTCGGCGTTTCTGCGGGCGGCGACAGGGGGCGCAGGTGCCGTAAACTTCCAGTCGGTGGCTGGTTCTCAGAAACCCCTGAGCACTCGCAATTCTTTCGATCAGCGTCGAGATTTCGTCGTTGTGAAACTCGAAAAGCTCACCGCACTGGCTGCAGACCATGTGGTCGTGCTGAGGGTATCCGTAGTCATGCTCCCAAACTTCGCGACCGTTTGGACGAGCGACTTTCCGCAGCAATCCGGCCTCTTCCATTGCGCTCAGAGTCCGGTAGACAGTCGCTCGGCTGACCTGCTTACCGTCACCACGCCCCGAAAGTCGCAACACGAGCTGATCTGTGTCAAAGTGCTCGTGATCGGAAAAAACTTCTTCCAGAATGATTTCTCGCTCGCGCGTAAACTTCTTCCGCTTCGTGGTCAGGTACTCGCGAAACTTGTCGGACGGAGAGACCGTTTTATCCAGTGCGGCAATATCGCTCAAAACATCCTCCGGGACTCGCCCCGGTCAGGGGCAAACCAGTTCTGGCTGAGTCCAGCCAAAACAGCCTCATCGCGCACAAAAACGACAGACCACTGAGACAAATTCCCAGTCATGCAATCAGCAAACTGTATCGGCAATTGACCATTGTCTGCGTCTATTCAGCCAGCAGACTTTCCAGCATTCGATCGACGGCGATATCCAGCTTTTCCGGAGTTTCGTATGTTCCGTCAGCAATCTGCTGTTGAATCTGTGCGATCCGCTGCGACTGAAACTCCGCCTTCAGGTCAACTTCGCCAGCGGCCGGATTGACTGACGTCAGCTCCAGTTCGTCTGTCGGCGACGTTGGGCGTGCTTCTGCTGCTGGCGGCGGAGTCGCTGGCTGAGCGACTTTTCGGACAGGCTGGCTGCCACTAATGGGGCCGATTCCGTTGACTTCCATGTCGGCTCTCTCCTGCAATTACGGGAAGGGGTGTCGACGAAGTCTCCCTGTCAGCTTCGCCAGACGGCGGAATGGTACGCCAGATCGCGATTCCACTCAACTTCTGTCTGGGCAATCCTTCCAGAACCCGTCGCTCGGCCAGCCCCAGGGGCGATGCCTTCCTTAGCTGCCCAGCAGCATGCGCAGATACGATCTCCGTTCAACGGCTGAGTCTTCGAGGCCAATCTCCCTACACAGACTTTTCAACGCCTGTTGAGCTGCTTCTAAATCAACCTTCTCTGCCAGCAGTTCGACTTCCAGAAACTCGCCAACTCCGTCGACCTGGTCAAACGCCAGCTCGAAATGGCGACCATCCCGTTCGATTGCAAACTGTTTTCGCAGCTTCCGCACAACTGCGACGGAGTGAAATCCCAGGATCGTCAGGACTTCGGCAATCTCATCCGCCGTTTTCGAGCCATCGCCCAGAGCAGGCTCGATTTCACGACGAGTCTTGGTCTGCTGGCCAATCTTCGGCCCTTTCCAGGTCAACCAGTTCTGATTTCCGACCGAGCGAATCCTGAGTGCCTCGTCCGTCGTCGCGAAGTCACGCACCGGATGATTGAAATAGTGGTCGGTTTGTCGAAACTCGCCGATTTCTGTGGCCCCGAACTCAATCAGCTGAGCGACGGTTGTCTCGGCCTGTTCACCGAGCCGGAACTTTAGTTCCACTTCATACTGCATTCGCTGTGTTTCCCTTGTTCAGAATACTCATTCAACGGTCAAATCCGACACTCGAGAATTCGGCAAAGGCAACTGACATCGTCCGCCTGGCTCACCGGGAGACGACTCAACTCGTCGATACTGATTACTGACGAAGTACGAAAGACCTGATAGAAAAACGTTGATCCCGCCCAATGCCAGATAAACCAACGGAGTTGCCGACACACTTGCCGTTACACCGTTGAACGCGGCGTTCAGCAGCCAGAAAGCTGCCGACGTTCGCCAGAGCGTTGAATTCCTCGGAGGCCAACATTGCCATCGACTCATTGCGCTGCTCCCAATTCAGAGCACTTTCGGTATTCGTTTTCAGCGTTCTGCAGGATGGCCACAAAGGAAACAATGTCTGTCCCGGGTGGCATCTCCTGCGCAGAAACCATGAAAATGGCCTGAATTACAATGGAACGGCCAGTTGAGCTTCCCTACTTTGTGAAGATTCTCCGAACAACGCCGGCGAAGCAACGTCAGTCTCTGGCACAAATATTGCGCAATACACACTCTGCGAAAAGAAAAACAGGAAACGGGAAATAACGCCCGGCTCGCCAGCTCACTCTCCGCTGGCAACGCAGTGTTGGCGAACCGGCTCTCGTGTCGTAATAATGTTTGTTGATGCGTATTCTGCATCCCCCGCCTCAATCGACCTCACGCTGCTCAGTTCCCCCGTCAGGAGTTTCCTATGAAACACTCCTTCCGCGATCTGGTGTTGCTCTTGTCAGTCGCCGCTTCGACGACATTCACCACTTCGACGTCATTGGCGACCGCTGCCGAGCCATTTGCCGTTTCCCCCAGCGTCATCCGCCTCGACGGTAACTTTGAACGCGTTCAGCTCGTCGTCACTCAGACCGACGCATCTCTCAAAGTAACTGACACCTCGGCAGACCTGACCACCGACGCTGCCTACACCGCTGCTGACACGTCGATCGTCACAGTTAACGAGCACGGCCAGTTGCTCGGCATCGCGAACGGAGAGACAAAGCTGACCATCAAAGTTGGTGACCAGTTGATTGAAAGAAGCGTTGTCGTATCCGGCGTCGAGGAAAATCCTGCCACAGAATTTGTCCGCGACATTGCGCCGATCCTCACGAAGGCTGGCTGCAACATGGGAGCCTGCCATGCCACGCAGTACGGCCAGGGCGGATTCAAACTGTCGGTGTTTGGCTTCGACCCGAACGCCGACCACGACGCCATCATCCGTGACCGGCACCAGCGACGCGTTAACATGGTCGCTCCGGAACAGAGCCTGTTCCTGCTCAAGCCGGCAATGACCGTCCCACACGGAGGTGGAAAACGCCTGGCTCCGATGTCTGTCGAACATCAGACACTCGTCGCGTGGCTTAAGAACGGGGCTCCGGCTCCGAAGAAAGAACCGGCGGCCGTGACCGCTCTTTCAGTCTTCCCGAAACAACGGGTGGGCCAGCAGGGTCTGTCCCAGCAACTCCGAGTCGAAGCCACCTACGCCGACGGAACCATCCGAGACGTCACCGCTCTGGCACTCTTTGATTCAATGGACGAAGCCATGCTCGATGTTTCCGGCACGGGCTTTGTCAGAACTCACGGCAAAGGCCAGGCACCGGTCATGGTCCGCTTCGAAGGTCAGGCCGGCATCGCCATGTTCGTCGTTCCGTATGATGAATCGGTCGAACTCGCTGGCTGGCAGAACAACAACTTCGTCGACGAACTCGCCGAAAAGAAATTCCGCGAGCTGGGCATCGAACCTTCGCCGCTCTGCGACGACGCCACTTTCGTCCGGCGAGCGTTCCTTGACGCCACCGGCAGCCTGCCAACGATCGAACAGACCGCCGCCTTCCATGCAAAGTCCGATCCTGACAAGCGTGCGCAACTGGTTGACGAACTCCTGGGCCTGACTGGCGACCCGCTTCGCGACGTTCATAACGATAACTACGCGGCGTGGTGGACGCTTAAGTGGTCCGATCTGATCCGCAACACCAGCAACGGCGGCGGCCAGGAGCAGGCCATGTGGTCCATGCACAACTGGATGAAGGAAGCCTTCCGGACGAATCGTACGTTCGACAAGTTTGTGAGAGAACTGGTCACCGCGAAAGGCTCGACCTACTCCAGCGGCCCGGCCAACTACTTCCGCATTTTTCGCAACACGACCGAACTGACTGAATCGACGGCGCAGCTCTTTCTCGGCGTCCGCCTGGAATGTGCGAAGTGTCACCATCATCCATTCGAAAAGTACGGGCAGGACGACTACTACGCCTTCTCTGCATTCTTCTCCCGAGTTGGCACAAAACGCAGCGAAGAGTTCGGCCTGTTCGGCAACGAGTCCGTCGTCATTGTCAAGACTTCCGGTGAAGCCTCGAACCCTCGAACCCGCCAGCGCATGCAGCCAACGCCGCTTGAAGGCGAACCGACTGATCACCCGCTCGATCGCCGTATTGCGCTCGCCGACTGGCTGACGGCCAAAGACAACGGCTATTTCGCGAAGAGCATTGTTAATCGCTACATGGGTTACCTGCTCGGTCGAGGTCTCGTCGAGCCTGTCGACGATCTGCGTTCGACAAATCCGCCGACAAACCCCGAACTGATGGACGCTCTTGCGAAACACTTCGCTGAAAGCGGCTTTGACCTGAAACAGCTGATCCGAGTCATCATGACGTCGCGGCTCTACCAGCTTGATTCGCAACCGACCGAGCAGAACATTCTCGACCAGAGGTTCTACAGTCACTACCACGTCAAGCGACTGCCGGCCGAACCGCTGCTCGACGCGATCGATCAGGTGACCGGTTCGCCAACCAAGTTCAAGAATCTTCCCGCGGGCACGCGAGCGACTGAATTGCCCGACGCTGAATACCCCAACTACTTCCTGAACACCTTCGCCAAGCCTCGCCGGGCGAGCGTCTGCGAGTGTGAACGTTCGCCCGATGAGAACCTCGTCCAGGCGCTGCACACACTTAATGGCGACACGCTGACGACAAAACTAGCCGACAGGAATGGCCGCATCGCCCGTCTGATCGCCGAGAAGAAATCTCCAGAAGAGATCGTTCGGGAACTCTACCAGGCATCCCTTTGCCGACCGCCCCGTGACGCCGAACTTCAAACCAGCATTGAATATGTCAAAGAATTACCGACTCCTCAGGAAGGCTACGAGGACATTCTGTGGGGGCTGATGAATTCGAAGTATTTCCTCTTCGTCCATTGAATTCAGGTTTCACAAATACCGGGTCGGAGTCTGCGAACATTCTGACCTGACGCAAAATCACGAAGCCGCAAAGGACCGCAAAGAAATGCCAAACATCTGCAGAGCCGCGTTTGTCGACACCTTCCCGCCTGCATGGCGAAGTGCAGTGAAGCTCTTCGCGAATCTTTGCGGCTTCGTGATTTTGTGTCAGGGTTCAGGAATTTCACGCGTTCGATCTGGAGTGATCACCAGATTTGCCACCTTCGTGAAATTGCTACTTCTTTTCATCGTAATTCTGACACTGTTGCCGCAACTCGTCATGGCACAGACAGGCTACCCGATGATTATGAGCCTGAAGCCAACCGCCGCGCAGGTGGGCACTGCTTCCGAAATCGAGTTTCACACTCGCTACAGCATGTTTGACGCGTATCAGGTTCTGATAAGTGGCGACGGCGTTTCGGGCGAAGTTCTGCATCCGGAAAAGAAGGACGGCGAAACTCCCAGCCTGACGAAGATGAAGGTTCGATTCACGGTCGACGCATCCGCCATGCCCGGAGTCCGCGATGTCAAGATTGCAACGCCCCAGGGCATCAGTACGGTCGGACAACTGGTCATCGCGCAGGATCCGATCGTCTACGAAACCGCAAAAAACAATACGCGCCACGAAGCCACTGAATTGCCGATCCCCGCAACGGTCTGCGGAGTCATCGAAGCCAACGAAGATGTCGACTTCTTCAAATTCAACGTTGAAGCTGGCACTGAGTTGAACTTTCACGTCCGCTGCGCACGGCTTCAGGACCGCATCCACGACATGCAGCGACATGCCGATCCGATGATCACCATCCGGAATACGATGGGTGGAACCGTCGCCGCCAGCGACAACTACTTTTTCGGAGACCCGTTTCTGTCCGTAAAATTTGATCGAGCCGGAGAATACTTTCTCGAAATTCGTGACGTTCGATACCACGGAAACACGTACTGGGAATACTCGGTTGAAGTCACCGACCGACCGTTCGTTTCAAACGTCTACCCGATGGGCATTCCAATCGGTCAGGAAGCCAGCGTCGAACTCGTCGGCACTTCGCTGCCGGAGGGCACGCAGAGCAAAGTAACGCTCCCCGCTGACACTCCTGCTGGACCAGTCTGGGAACGGTTGGTCCTGAACGACAACGTCACAAACCCCGTCGCCGCTTTTGCGACAACGCTACCGGTCACTCTGGAATCAGATGTCGACAACACAACCCCGGAAGGGGCGCAGCAGGTCACGATTCCGTCCGGCATCAATGGTCGCATTTCTGAAGACAGCGACGTCGACTGTTTTCGTTTTGAAGCAAAGAAGGGTGAGAAGTTCACATTTGAAGTTCGAGCCAGACGCTACCAGTCGTCGCTCGACCCTTACCTGCGGATCATCAATCTAGACGGCAGGCAGCTTTCTGAAAACGACGATCTCCGAGACTTCAAACGTTCGTTCGCCGACTCGCGCATCGAGAACTGGACAGTGCCTGCCGATGGTGAATACGCGATCGAAATCCGCGACATGCATCTGCGAGGCGGCGCCAGCTACGCCTACTTCATCGAAGCCACTAAAGCCGAACCTCACTTCCGGCTTTACGCTGACACGGATAAGACGCTGCTCGCCCCTGGTTCCAATGGCGTCGTCTACGTGCAGGTTGAACGGAAGAACGGGTTCACGGGAGATATCCAGCTTCACATCGAAGGTCTGCCAGCAGGTGTCGAAGCCGTCTGCGGCAGGATCCTCCCGGACAAAGGCCGAGACGGCTGCATCATCCTGCGAGCCGCTCCGGACGCGAAGCAGTCGGTCGGCAACGTCCGCATCTTCGGAACTTCATCGTGGAAACCTGCTGACGATGCCGAGCCGCTGGAGTTCGAAGCCGTCGCGTCGGTCTACCAGGAGATGTATCAACCTGGCGGCGGACGCGGTCACTGGCCTGCTGATTCTCACACTGTTTCGATCGGAGCTCCGCAGGATGTCCGGGCTGTAAAACTCAGCGACCACGACGTCATTCTGAAACCGGGCGAGTCGAAGAAGATTGAAGTCACCATCGAACGTGCGGAGGGCTTCGACAAGAACGTCTCACTCGACATGCGATTCTTTCATCTGTCGGAATTCTGCAACACATTTCCGCCCGGCGTGAAGTTCGACGAAAGCAAGAGTTCGAAACTGATCACCGGCAAAAATGTCAGTGGCCATGTTGTCATCACCGCTGCAGCCGATGCTGCTCCCGTCGATCGGCAGCTCATTCCCGTGACGGCGAATGTGTCGCTGAACTTCGTCATGAAGACGTCTTTCGCAGCCGACCCACTATGGGTCAGCGTCGCGCCCGCGGGCGAGTGAACACTCGCCAGGTGACACTTCCGCCGAGCGAGTGTCAACGTAGCAGAGGTTTTTCTTACGGCACTCCGATCAGCGAAAGCTGGTCGGTGAAATGTCGGACGCAAGTCGATCAGGAAAGGCTGACTTGCCTATTCGTCCTTCGCGCCGCCGAGAGTGACGCTGATTCCGTACTTGTCCTGCAGGACGGCGTGCGCGAGGCTGGCGTGGCGATCTTTGGGGAAGCGTTTGCAGACTGACTGAAAGGCTTGAATCGCTTTCTCTTTTGAACCTGCCTGCTCGTGGGTGTAGCCGATCTGAAGCAGTGCCCACGGAGCCATCGAATCTGAACCACCGATGATCTGTCCGTAGAGGCCAATCGCTTCTGAGTATTCTTTCAACCGTCGGTGGCAGTCGGCCATCTGCTGAATGTTGTTCGGAAAATTATTGCACTGACGATACGAGCCGATGGCTTCTTTGAAATTGCCGCCGTAGTGGTGGTACGTGTAGGCCACGTTCCACAGCCACGTTTCCGCTCGGTCCGGGTCAGTCGAAATCAGCTCGCGATAAACCGCGACGGCCTGAGGAATCTTTCGTCCGTCTCGCCAGGTTTCAGCGATTCGCTGGTTCCACGTTGCCTGGTTGTCCTGATCGAGTTCCAGGTTACGGGTGTAGGCAGTGACGGCCTGCTCCCATTTCTGCTCCTGACGGAAGCTGGATGCGATCTGGTTGTTGCCTTCGATCTTGTTTTCAAACTTCGCGTACTCGATGCGGGCCTTGTCGTGCTCGCCCTGGGACTTCAGCCAGTCACCGAGTCGTTGCAGGATGGCGTCGTCCGCTCCGAATTTCTTCTGAATCTGCTCGAACGTTTCCCGGACTTTGTCAGGCCGCTTCGAGAAGCTCAGAATGTCGGCGCTAAGTAGCCAGTAATTCTTCGCCAGCACTTTTTCTTCTGTTTCCGAACCGGCTGGGACCTGCTGACGAATCCACGAAACCACTTTGTCAGCCAGTGCGTAACCCTGCTCGCGTGTTTCGTCGCTACGGACCAGTTCGTCGATCGACGCTCGGACATAATCCCGTACGCGAGTTGGCAACTCCTCTTCCGGGTACGAGGTCGCCAAAGCTTTGACGCCGTCGTCCACTTTCCCGGCAGTGAAGCTCCAGGCTGCCAGCTGCTGCGAAGCCTTCTCGCAAAAGTGTTTTGACTCTTTCGTCCTGTCAACGTCGAACGTCAGCTTCCGCCACGCGGCCACCTGTTCATCTTCGTCCTGGTCGATCGACGCGAGGTCCGCCAGATCGACCAGCGAGTACACCGCAACAAGATGATCTCCGTGTTTGGAAACAACGTCTTTAAAGGCTTTCTTTGCTTTCCGAACCTCGCCCATGTCTTTGTAGGCACGAGCAATGTAGAAGGCCGACGCGATGGCTTCCGGAGAATCAGGCCAGTAATCGATGATCGACTGGAACCCTTCCGAAATTGCCGTGTTCGGTTTCTTCTGCTCGACGAGGCACAGACTCCACTTCAGCAGCGAATAAGGTGCCCCTTCGCTGGTTTCGTACAGCGAGAGAAACTTTTCGTACTCGCTGGCCGCGACCTTGTAGTTCTTTTCCAGGAAATACTTTTCTGCGATCTTCATCTGGTAGCGTTCGACTTCGCGCAGCTTCGCCCAGCCTTCGAGTGACAGGACGTCCAGCTTCTGAGCGTCGGCAGACCGGTTGGGTAGAAGAATAAGAGCGACCAGAATCGCCGCTACGCTCAGACGTTTTACTCGCGTCGCGCTTCGAGCCATTTCGCATACTCCGTGTGAGCATAAAAGATCACGTTCGTACCAAGCTGATAACACGCTTCCCAGACTTCTGCCGAGACACCCGAATGGTCGTCCGCCCAGGCATCACCGATGTCTCCGGGATGGTAGTAGCAGACAAGCCGGCCATCGACTCGCCACCCGAGTGCCTCTTTCCCTCCGTGTGGAGCGACGTACGGCAGAAACGGAATCTGAAACGGAATTCGGTGAATGACATCATCGAGCGGAATCGGCGTCGGGCGAACGTTCGGCAGCACCTGCTGCATCATCGAAAGAAACTGACTGTGCCAGCCTCGGCTGCCACCGTTATCGCCGAACAGCATTCCGTGTTTGTCGAGGATGTATTCGCGAAGAACTTTGATCTCCGACTTCGACAACTGAATACTCTTCTGACCGGTCATGTAAACAAACGGTGGGCTCTTGCCGACCGGAAACAGCTTTAGCTGAGAGACCGTGCGCGACTCGGTCTGCTTCTCAACTTTCTGCTGAGTCCGGATGCCATATTCAATGAGCATGTTGACGTCGGCGCCGATTCCGAAGTCCTGGTCCCAGTCACCGCCGAGGTACTCAAGCCGGATGAACCGAACCTTGCCGGCCTTCGTGCCGCCAGCGAACCCCGCTCCGGCACCGGCTCCGTAGCCAACGGTGTAATGGTGCTTCGTTATTTCCGTCAGCTGAAGCTGGATTTCGTCGATTGGCGGAATGTTGAAACTGATCGACGCGAACGGGTTCACGACAAACTTCTTACGGATCACCTTCTGAACTTTGACGACCTGCGCAATCTGCTGCTGTTCGCCCCCGCCGGCCGGCATCTCGTAAATGTCTTCACAGCCGCCGACTTGAGTCAGAATCAGAAACGCCACGAAGAATGCCAGCGAGTAACCCAGGAACGCAGCCACCGACTGATTCAGCCGCTTCGACTTCTTGCCGTAGTACCATGCTTCCGGGTCGAGCGGGTTCGAGACTTTCTCTTTTTGCGGATGGTCGTGCGGCGTTTCAGAATTGACTGGCGACCGTTCCGACAAGTCGCGGACAGTCACTTCCGCCTGCAACTTCAGCCGTTCAAGATCGAATCGGCGAGCCGTTCGTTCCAGCCCCCAGACGACCCAGCCGAGCCCGATAAAGTAGGCTGCCGCTGTTCCAATCCGGGCCGACACCGCGCGAGCTTCTGCCAGTTCAAGCAGATCAAGCGTGAAGACAGTGAACTGCCAGATTGGAAGATAAGCGACGCTCAAAGTGGCCGCCGACAGAAATTGCTGCGTCAATCGATTCCGGTAAGCCCGCCGTGCCCATAAGCCGGCTGTCAATGCAGAGATTGCGAAACCTGTTCCGAGCCCCGCCTGCGGAATCTTCCCGCTCCACAGCCAGTCAAAGATGCATACCAACCAGACGACTGCGATTGCAGTGGTCGCGGCCAGGCGGCGATCAGTTTTGAGGCGGGACAGGATCATGAAGGTTTCAGACTCGATTTAATCTCAGTTGATCTCAGAACTGATCAGGCGGATGAATTCACCACGAAAGATACTAAAAGCACGAAAAACTAAGTGTTCCCTTCGTGTATTTAGTGTCTTTCGAAGTTGAAAAAATTCTGGTCAAAACCGAATCAGTCCAGGCCGTCGAGCAGCTTGTCGAGGTTGCCGTCGAGCGGGTTCTTTTTCGGGTCGGTGACGACAGTTTCGTCGATCTTCATCGCGGCCGCTGCTCGAGCTGCGTCCGAGCTGCTCGGGGAATCGTCGCCGGATCGAGCCTCTGCAACTGCGGCTCCCGACTGAGAATCGGTCGTTGTGTTTTCGGAAGTTTCTGGTGCTGCCTCGGTAGCGACCGGCTTGGTTTCGGCGGCGACTTCGGGTTCATCGGACTTCCACGCCCACGGCAGGACGGTACACGCTACAAGTACGACCAGGCAGCCAAACGTGGCCTGAACCGTCGCCTGGACAAGTCCGCTTTCGGAAACTGCTCCCAGAACTTCCTGAGGGCTGCGGCCTTTGAGGTTGGCGATGAATTCCCGCACCTCTTCAGCCGTCGACGCGGTATCAGACTTCAGGCGTTTCATGTCCGCAGCAATGCCCGTCGACGTCGTCGGTGGCTTTTCGAGTTGTTCGCGTGTCTGATCCATGAATCTTCTCCGCCATAAATAATGCTCCAACACGGAGCGTATGAGTTATTTCTTCTTAACATCTTCGACGATGTGAACAAGCTCGCCGCCAGCTTCGCTGACGGCTTCAATGACTGGTTCGAACCGCAGCGCGACGGCGTCCTTATGAACCTTCAATAGAACGGTTCGCTCACCGGCGACTGCATTGCCGAGCTGACCTTCGATCGCGCCGGCCAGTTGCCCGACTCCGATTTCCTGGCCGTTGAGGTAAAGCTTGTTTTCGTTGTCGACAACCACGCTCACCATTGAGTGGCCGGCCTGCTCAAGATTTTCAGCCTTCGCCGGAGTCCACTGCAAATGGCTGTCGTCCTGAGCCCTGGCGAGGATCACGAAAAAGATCAGCAGGTTAAACGCAATGTCCCCCATGGCCATGCTGGGGACTTCCGCTCGCGATGTTCGGCGTTTGATTTTCACGGGTCCAGAATTCCAGGCTCAAAGTTCCAGGTTCAAAGTTGCCTGCTGGCTGAATCGGGCTACCACAACCTGGAACATGGAACCCCGAACATCAAACGTCTGTCAGGGCACGGTCACCGTTTGCTCTTCTTCGAGTTGGAGAGTCACGATTCCGCCGGAATCTTCGATCTGACTCGTGACGGCGATCCAGTGGTTGTATGGCGTGTCGGGTTTGCTCTTCACGACGACGACTTTCTCAGCGGGATTCGATCGTGCGTCGAGCTTCGCCTTAATTCTTGGGCCGAAGTCTTTCGGAGTCACGGGGTCGCCATCCAGGAACACCGCCTGCCGAGTCAGCTCGACCGAGATCGTGTCGGTCTGTTGTTCCTTCTGCTCGGTTTGTTCGGCTTTGGGGATGGTCTGTTTACGACCGCTGTCCGGCTGCACCGACGCACAGACCAGAAAAAAGACGATCAGATTAAACGCAATGTCCCCCGTCGCGCTGGCGGGCGGTTCGATCAGAAGTCGGGAATTTCGACGTATCGCCATGAGGTCGTTTATCGTGGCAGGAGAATAACGAGGTGGGACTATCAGAAACGAAGTACGGAAGGAAACCAACCTGCATAACGCGGCCAGCCATTTCAGCGGGGAAGGTCGACTGATTTTAAGCCTCACAGTTTACCACGATCTCTGGCAGGAAAGAAAAGCCAGTAGCAATGAAATTCTATTCTGTGGTCAGGATCACGTCGTCAAGGCAAACCGGTTCCGGACAGGTTGCTTGTCGGCTTCAGCTGGATTGGCCTATTCTCGCTGGCTTTGCAACCTGAAGCCGCTCAACGATCTGCATTCCGGGAACTGACCTGATGGGTGAAGTATTTCAAACTCTGGACATTGTCATCTTCTTCGCCGCGCTCATCGGTGTCATGGGCGTCGGACTTTTTGCAGGGCGGAAAGATGAAGAGACGTCCGAAGACTACTTCCTGGCCAGCCGAAAAATTCCGTGGTGGGGAGTCGCCGGGTCAATCTACGGCTCCAACGTCAGTGCTAACCACATGGTCGGCATGATGGGCGTCGGATTCACAATCGGCTTCGCACAAAGCCACTTCGAACTGGGAGCGATCCTTGGCCTGATGGTGCTGTGCTATTTCTTCCTGCCGGTCTACCGAAAGCTGCGAGTCTTCACACTTTCTGAGTATCTTGAAAAACGATACGACCACCGCAGCCGATTGGTCTATTCGATCATCATGACCGTCATCATGGCAGTCATTCATCTGGTGCCCGGCCTTTACATCGGCTCGCGGACGATCTGCACCCTTCTGGGAGGCGAAGCGGCTGTCGAGACCGCAGAGGAATCAATCGCAGCCGTCACCGTCGCCGAAGTCAAAGCTGCCGAGGAATCAGATCCGGGTGCCGGCGTCTCCAGCCAGCCTGTTCGTAAAGTCGTCGTCAACTGGAACCACTACGCGTTTTTTGTCATTGCCCTGGCACTCGTTGCGGCGGGCTACACAATCGTCGGGGGATTGACTGCCGTTGTCTGGACGGACTTTATTCAGTCAATGCTCCTCCTTGGTGCGGGCTTGCTGATAGCGGTGCTCACGTTCTGGGAGCTTGCTCCGGATGGCTCAACAATGCTCGCTGGCGTCTGGGACGGTTGGGGGCAGATGCTCGATTACGACAAAGCCGTCGATGCCAGCGGCGGTCGAGGCCGCATGCACCTTTACCTTCCATCGAACCATCCCGGCTTGCCGTGGACCGGAGTCTTCACCGGTCTGCTGGCCATGCACTGCTACTATTGGGGAACGAACCAGTTCATCGTTCAACGAGCACTCGGAGCACGCAGCGACTCTGAAGCAAGACTCGGAATCGTGGCTGCGGGATTCCTCAAACTGCTGATTCCGTTCTTTGCGATCGGCACGGGAGTGGCCGCCTTCTACCTGTTCGATCAGAAACTTCCTGATCGTAAAGTCGCCTCCGACGCCGCGTTCTCGGAAGTCGTCAAGCTGGTCATTCCTGCTGGCTATGGATTGATCGGCTTGATCTCTGCCGGGCTGATCGGCGCCATTCTGTCGTCGATCGACTCGATGATGAACTCAGCCGCGACGCTGTTCACCATCGACGTTTACAAGCGATACATCAAACCAGATGCCGGCGACAAAGATCTCATCCGAGTCGGACGGTATGCCATCGTCTTCTTTGTGACGTTTGCGACGGTGCTGGCATTATTCGCACTGGATCCGAACTCCGAAAAGTCGTTCTTCCTGCAGGTTGCTGACTACCAGAACTTTCTGACGCCCGGTCTGCTGGTGGCCTTCTTTCTGGGAATGTTCTGGAAACGCGGGACCGCAACTGCCGCCTTTCTGACCATCGTTGCCGGAGTCGTTTTCTCGTGGGTTGCCGAGTCCACCTACAACGACACCTACGGAATGCATCCCACGATTTATCAGGTTGTGAACAGCGGGCGAGACCTCGACACCGTCAAGCTCGGTGAGCTTCCTGAGTCAATGCGGGCATTCAGCTACGCCGAAATCGCTGCTGAAGTCGACGCGGCCAAAGGTCAACTGAACTCCGTGAATGCGGTGCTTGGTCCGAAGCTGAATTTCTTTCACCGCGTCGTCATTGTCCTGTTCACGTCAGGCTTCGTTTTCTTCGGAGTCAGCCTGCTTACAAAGCCTGATGATGAAAAATCAAAACTCAACTGGACTGAACTTGGCGGCCATTCCAGCACCGATTTGAAGCATCTCGTGTTCCTGATCATTCTTTCGATTCTGGTCTTCGCCGTGCTTGGCGCCGCAATGGTGAAAGGCTTGTTTGTTCCCGGAGTCGCCGCATCCATCGCCGCTGTGTGGACGCTGGCGGTGTTTCAGTTCCACATCAGCGCGAACCGTCGTATGGCTTCTCCCAGCTCTGACGGAGACGACGATTCAGGTTCTGACAACTCAGAATCTGACGACAGGCTGGTCGTGCCACTTCTGTCTGACGACCGCTTCTGGGCCAGCCTGCTATGCTCAGCAGCCGTCTTCATGCACTACTACTATTACTGATTCATAGGGTGGGCTTCGCCTGCCAGCGTTAATGACAACGAATGATGATCGGTGGGCAATGCCCATCCTGTACGCTCCGAAACCAAATCCAGGTTGAATCACAAAGGAAACTTCAAATGTCGAAACGAATCTATTCGCTAATCTGTCTGACAAATCTGCTGGCGGTTTCATTCGTCGTCCGGGCCGACGAAAAGGCAACGGATAAACCCGAAGCCACGGCCAAAGAGGTCAAGACCGTTGAAGTCGAAATTCAGGGTGGGCTGAAACTCAACGTGCCCGAGACCTGGAAACAAAGTAAGCCGAGCAGCCGACTGAGACTCGCTCAATTCGCCATTCCAAAAGTGAAAGGCGATGAGGAAGACGGCGAACTCGCACTGTTCAACTTCGGAGCTGGCGGCAGTGCGAAGGCCAACATCGACCGATGGGTTGGTCAATTTCAGTCAGACGAACGCGAAGTTACCGTGAAGCAGGGTGAAGTCGAATCGGGCAGGTACTTTTTCGTCGAAATCACCGGGACCTACGACAAGCCGGTTGGCCCTCCGATCGCTCGTCAAACGAAAGCGACTCCTGGATCACGCATGCTGGGAGTCATCCTCGGCATTGAAGACAAAGGCATCTACTTCTTCAAGATGACCGGGCCGGACAAGACGGTCGCTGCTCAGACCGTCGCTCTGAAGAAGTCATTCGGTGCCGATGAGAAGAAGGAAAAAGAAGTCGAACTCGACGAACTTCGCTGATCGCTGAACCTGATCGAGTTCCGAGACCGGCTGAATTCGAACAGGAGATCGCTGAGCCAACAGAGTTCGCATTCGCAGACTCTGCTTCCTTTGTGGTCTCCTGTTTTTCCAGCCGTCGCAAATGCACGACATCTGCGGCAACGAATCAGTGGCCGGAAATTTTCAGCAGCCAGTTGGAGATCAAAGCAACGATCAGGATGGCTGAGAACGGCGTGTGCCATCTGGAAAAAGGTTGCTCATAGCCATGAGCAAGATTCCTTAGAGCCATCGCTCGGTACGGAAACTGGAGCAGCACAGCCAGCAGCAGTAGCCAGCCTACGCGGTTGGCCGACCATGAATCCGCAATCCTGCCTGCCGCCAGGTAGATGAAGCTGCGAGTCAGCCCGCAGCCGGGGCAGTCGAGTTCGAACCAGCCGCGACTCAGGCAGCTTTCCGGTAAAGGAACTCCGGGGAGAAAGAGGAACTCGACGCGCTGGTCGCTTCTGACTTCCAGCAGAAACATCAGGACGATGACCATCGCATAAATTGCCAGCATCACACGATGGTGATTGCGTAGCTTCCGCAGTCTTCGCTCGTCGACTTCCATTAGTTCGGTTCAGATAGTGGCGGGATCTGGAAGACGCTGTCGCATTCGGAACAGTTGGCTTTTCGACCAGCGGCGGTTACCGGAACCCGGTATTTCCGGCGACATGCGGGGCATTGAGCGACCAGCGTCTCTGGCTTCCTGTCGACCTCAGACGAAACCTGCTGCGGTGCGTGACTCCGTTTCGGCGCGGCCCCTTGGTTCGAAACTACGCTGGTTGCTGTTCCGGCCTGCGCATTGTTTGAGGACGCGCCCGAAAACCGCTCCACGTAATTGACGCTGTAAGTTTCAGATGGCGGCGCCGAGTCAACGGCAGGCGGCGAGGGTTCTGGAAGTTCAACCGATGATGCGACGGGAACGGTTACCGGAGTCATGCCTTCCAGGCGAGACTCGTCGATAATCATGCTGACCGGATCGAGCGGCAGCTCGTCTTCGTGCTCAACAACCCACCTTGCGGCCTCGCCGTTGAGCGGGCTTTTTACGTTGTAACTCTGGTACGCCAGCATCTCGCCGATCCGGCCCACAAGTGATTCGAGTGATTCACCAGGACTCCAGTGATCACCGACGCAGATCGCGTGTGGCGCGATGTTCGGATGAAACACGGGAGTCAACATGCGGCACTGTGGCGGCGTTCGCGGGTAGTTTCTGGGCAGCAGAATCTCCACGGTGTGGCTTTTGATAATCCGCATGTCGCCATCGACCTGTCGCAGACTGCGAATGCGGTACTCGATGTGGTAACGCTCGGGCGGATCGCCGTCGGTCTGCATTAACTTCAACCGCGGATGACTTTTTGTGTATTCCTTCAGACGTGCATAGTCGGCGGTCAGTCTCCGCAAACGAACAGTGCTCATGGCGTGTTGTCCTCCAGTTGGCTGTCCGGCAGTTCGAGATGGTCGGGCACCAGCGGCAGCAGTTCCTGAAAAGAAATTGCAAATCCAAGCCCTTCCGCAAATCGCTTGTCACGAGTCCATGTGTTGATGCCGATCAGGTGGCCGCTTTCATCATAGAGTCCTCCGCCGCTGTTGCCGGGGTTGATCGCGGCGCTGGTTTGAACGACTCGAAGCGTGGAACCGCCATAGTTCTGTCGGCGAAGTTGCGAAACATCTCCACGAGTGAGCGTCCAGCCAAGGCCGTGCGGGTTGCCGACTGCGAAGACGGGATCTCCCACCGCAGCCCGCGGAGTAGCGTCCCACCAGGCAGTCAGCGCCTTGTTGGATGTCACCGGTGCTCGAATCAACGCCAGGTCGATCCCGCCACCAGCCAGCCAGACAATTTTTCCGATCACGTTGGGTTGTCCGACCAGTTTGATCCGTAACGTGTCTCCTTTGCCGGAGTCGGCAATTTCGTCAGAACTGCTGCCAGGAAAGTTCGCATCGACCACATGACGGTTCGTCACGATCAGAGCCGAACCATCAACAATGCGAAGAATCACTCCGGAACCGATTGCCGAGCCCCAGAGATTATCCATCCCCTGCTGAACTTGAATCAGCACGTTGGCCATCATCGCGCGGTTGAGGTGGTCGGGCAGTGCTTCCAGTGCGACCGGGTCAGGCTCGAACTCGTCGATGTCCAGCGCAAGCCCCACGCCAGGCGCGCCGCCCATCTGAAACAACACAATCGACCACCCCGCAAAGTCGGCTATGCCCAGCAGAATTCCGCCAGCGGCCAGCCCGGCTCCCCGTCGCTTGAGAGAATGTTTCCCCACCAGCGCCAGCCCTCCCAGCACAACGGCAACCAGACCTGTGACAATTCCGAACAGCGGAATGCCAAGTATCGCCACGACGAATGACACGATCGCCAGGCGGTTCCAACGGTCTGACTCGACTCCGGGGCCGACGGGTATCGAGATTGCCGGACCGCGATAACTCCCGGAAATTCCTGAAGCAAGGGGGACTGCGTTTCGGACCTCGTCACTCGTAATTCTTAAAACAGCTTCGGCGTTCTCATCACAGGAATGTCCTGCGTACCCGGTGCTGCAATCGTACGAGCCGCAGCCGTTGCCGGAATTCCAGCACGACCAGTGTTGAACGTCTCCACAGTCGGAACATTGCACGGTTTTCTCACCACGCACAATCTCGCGGTTGCAGTGTGGACACACCACTCCCGATTCATGCAGACCTGCGACGGAAATGTGAGCAGGCGGTTTCATCGAAAGCGTGCCTCGAAGACAGATAATGGAAAACGAACAGGTTGCAGGACGTTAACGCTGAGACTTTGCCCGCCGAGATTACAACTCGGCAAGGAAAAACAGGAGCATCAGCACGGTATAGATTGCCGAAAGCCCCAGCGACGCATAACCCATGACCCAGTACAGCGGGCTGGATTTCGCCAGACTATCCCGGTTTGGCAGTACCAGCACACAACTGATAATCAACATGAGCGGGGCCAGGCATCCGATCAGGCTGACGACGAAAGTCGCGACCAGAGACTTTTGAAGTTTGTCGACCTTCTCATCGCGAACGGCCTGCCGCCGCAGATCCGTTACCGTCAATGGATCCACGGTATCAAAGTTGGTTTTGCAGAAACGGCATCGAAGAGCGATCGACTTAATCTCTTCGCCGCACGCAGGACAGCTTTTGGTATCACCCCACGCTGCCAGCGGAGTGTCGACAGCGGTCTCAGATTTCTCGACCGCCGGCGCCTCTTTACAACCGTAAGTTCCGCAACCGGCCATCTCCCACCAGCACTCGCGATGGTGAGTCTGAGCACACTCGGGACACGAGACACACAGTTCCTCAGCCGTGACACCTGTCTGACAAATGGGGCATAGCGGCTGCGACTCGCCGGTAGCCACTTTGAACGACGGCACAACCCGACCGTCACGAGTCAACGCCAGGTCGCCACTGCATTTCGGGCAGCGAACCTGACGCCGGGATGACTCGCGCAAGCGGACTCGGGCGCCGCATTCGCAATCAACAACGGACTCGGCCATGCGAACTACATTCCCTGTTGAGCCATCTTGATGACCTGGATAATCGCTCCCCAAACAAACTGCATGACGAACGAGACGCCAAGCATCTTCACGCCTTTAGGTTTCCCCTGAATCATCCAGACGATGCCGGCAATACACCCAATATTTGCACACAGACACGCGACAACCCAGTCGCCTGTGGTCATGTCATCGTCGTCGCCGCCTCCGCCCGACTTTGACTTCCGCGATTTCTTTTTCAACGCGGCATCAAAGATTTCACCACAGAAACGACATTTAACCGCCCCGTCGACGATCATCTCGCCACAGGCAGGACAAGGCTTTCGGTTTTCAGCCGCTGGAGCGCTGGAGACATCGTAGTCGTACTGCCCATCTCCGTAGTCATCGCCATAATTGTCGTCTGAGTATTCATCGCCTCCGCCGACTTCTTCCGCGTCGTAAACCGCATCCGGAATACTGATCGGGTCTCCACACTGGGGACATTTCACTCGCTTGCCCGCCGCCGAGTCTTTGGCCTTGAGCGATTTTCCGCAGGAATTACACGTTACGTTGATCGGCCGGGCAGGCTCCTTTGAGTTCTACTGGTGAGGCATCAGAGATTATTAAGACTTCAACGTTGTTTGAGTTGCCGGGCATTCGTCTGAACGACACCGCAATGCCGTTCGGGCGGCGTGAGGCGTGCGTCATCAATCGGTGTCCCGCAGCGTGAATTCCAGGACCGTTTTTCCGAGCACGATCTGGTCGCCACTCTTCAGGATTTGCGTGGTGACCGGAATGCCGTTCACGTAGAGGCCGTCGGGGGTATTCTGATCTTCGATCTCAAAACGTCCTCCGCGGTTGTAAATCACAGCGTGCTTCGGCTCGATGGCGTCGTCTTTGAAAAGGTAGATTTCGGCCTTGGGTGAACTCCCCAGAATCGTGGCATCCTTGAACAATACGAACTGCTTCCCGGCCAGCGGTCCTTTCTTCATGAGTAGCCAGGCCGTGCGGGTCCATCCTTCCACAAGACCGACGAACAACCCGACCGACATGCCAATGACTGCAAATCCGACAGCACGACTGTAGGCCGCTTCGCCGGAGTCAGTGACCAGAACGAGGCTGATCGGGTCAAACAATAATCCGCCGACCAGGCCGCCGAGCACTCCACCAATCAGGCCATTAAGAACCACTTTTTTCTCACGCAGCGCAGTGCCCTGACCGATGCCGGCAGGAATCGCGGCAACCGACCAGGCGGCAGCTCGCCCCATCATCAGAATAAGCAATGCAAAACCGGTTGGCATTTCGTCCACCTGGGGGTTCTCCCAGAAGTTGAACGCGATCGCAGTCATCAGCGAAAAAATGATCCCGGTCGGGATGATGGCAACCAGTCCTCCGGCGAATCCGACCGCCAGACCAACGCCACCACTGACACAGGCGCGGGTGATGTTTCGACACATGATCCCTTCCGCCGCTCCCAGAAACAGTCCGATACTTCCGGCCACAACCGGAAACATCAGCAGAGCGGCGGCGGTGTCTTCGACCAGTGGATCGTCACTGAAGAACGGTTCGATCACCGCCCAGCCGATGATCCCTCCGATGGCACTGCAGATGGCCAGGTAAAACCAGTTGGCATATACAACTCGCACGACCCAGGACTGTTCCTGAATGTCGCCGAGATCCTTCTGCAACCACGATTGAGTTTCGAGATACTCCTCGACAACCGGTGCCTGCAGATCGGCTGCGGTGATTTTCAAGCTTTGCTTTTCGTCCGCCACTGGATTCTCCGATTCGTCACCCGCGAAATCCCGATGCCAAGGCCAGCCAGTTGCTGACGATATAAAACAGGCCCGTTTCGAATGTTGTTACTCTGAATTTGTCGCTCCCGGCGGTTTGGGGCCGGCCGGTTCCGGACTCGCTGGTTTCGATCGACGTTCAGACAAGTTTTTTGCCGCCGGCTCTGATTTCGTCGTTGTCGGCTTTAAAGGTGCCGGTCTTGTTGTCGATTGGCTCGAACTATTGTCGTCGACAGATCGAGGCGGCGGTGTCGAAAGTCGCGGGTCAAGAGACGGTAATGCCGGATCAGCGACACCGGATATCTCCGCCAGCCTCTGCGACATCACCAGCGCGACGACCTGCTTTTCTTCTTTGCTGAGCCCGTAGCGCGCTTCCACGCTGGAAAGCGTCTTCTGCGAGGCAGCCACTTTTTTGCGAATAGTCAACCACTTGTTACGCAGCTCTTTTTTGTCGCCATCGCTCAAACTGACGTGATCGTCCGAAAGAGTTTTCAGGTCGTTCACGATGCTGTCGAGATCCGACCGTGCTTCCAGCAGCTCCTCTTCCCATCCGGGCTTCAGTAGATTCCACAGTCCGTAATGAGCGACGGCGCCATCGCGCAGCATTGTTTGCTCCCAACTGCTGCGCTGCGAAGCCAGCAAATACCCCAGCAGAAACAGGCAGCTCCAGCCGAGCACGGTTGTCATCACACTCAGCGACGATTCCTGCGCCGCTGAGGTCTGCTGATGCGATTGTGAAACTGCTGCGGGCGTCTCCGAAGCTCTCGACTCGCGAGCTGGTCGAGCGGCAACAATTCCATCGGCTCCGCTGGCAGCTTTAGGCACGATCGAATTACCGACCCAATACTGCGACATCAGCTCGGGTTTGCCATTACGCCACTCGAAGACACCTTCGGTTTTCCGAACCGGGTCGACAACAAACGCCACCTGTCCGGCTCCGGAGAAAAAGTTCTCCTGAATGAAGACATCTCTGTCTGACAGGAAGATGCCGAAGTCGGGGTGCGAGTGGTACCAGCCGATGATTCTCAGATCGCTGTACTTCGTATCCATTTCCTGATTGATCTGAGCCCACGATTCGTGGGTAAACGTCACTTCGGCCAGTTTGCTGCTGGCATTGTCACAGCGAATTCGATTCGAAATGACGGCATAAGGACCGTTGCTGTCGTTCTCCCATCGGCCAACCAGAATGCCGCAGATTTCGAACGACGTATCCTCACCGGCGTGCGAGAGAATTTCCGTATGAACTTCCGGCTGGAAGAACAGGCGAAAATCGCTCGCCATGCTGGCCGGAAATAATCCGGACGACAAACTTTCCTTCGTGAGCTGCGTCACGTCGAGTTTTGTCATAGCCCTGCTTTCATTGATGACGACGTTGTTGTGTGTTGTCGTTCTTTGAAGTTGTGGTTCCGGTTGAGCCTCGCCGGTAAATGGGTTCGGACTAATGTGCGAGCACCCCCAGGACCAGTTCTCGATCGCCGCTGAATTCGTAATGCTTCTGCTTGAGTCCTTCGCGACCGGTCAGAATGTCCCACGGTGGCACACCCAGCTCGGCCAGTGTGCAGTCGAGAAGTGCAGTCTGATCGCCGATTGTGTGGTACACGTTGGGCGTTCTGTTCTCCCCGCAGCCGGGGCAGCGTCCCTGGGACTCCGTAACTTTTCCGAGCGAGTTGTGCATCGGCTCGGTCCTGCCGCACGACGTGCAGGTCAGAGATTCCAGCAAGTCGCTGTTCACCTCGATCACCGCCTGCGGGCCGACATCGCGCCGCGCGCGTTCCAGAAAATCGCCGACACGCGTTTCAGCAACTTTCAGCGGCAGTTCTTCCACCGAGTCGAAAGATTCGTGAGCCGGGCAGTCGTCGAGCTTCGTATAGTTGACGACGTAACTCTGATGCCACATTCCGTCGAATACGAATCCCTGACCGCTCAGCGTCTGCATCCCGTGAATCAGCTTGACCGCTTCCTGAGTCTGAATGCCGGCGACGACGGACGCGGTCGTCGGTGTGGTGGGGACTTTGCCCTGATCCATTTCCTCGCGAGTCAACAGCGCGCAGCTCCGACGAGCTTCGAGCATCTTCCAGTCAACATCGCTCATCGTACATTCGTAACACGGCCCGGTGGCTGCGTCAAAAACACGGGCGACGCCATCCAGCCGCTCAATCGCTCCGTCAATCCAGACTTTGCCAACGCGAGCGGCGGACTGGTTGATCGATACTCGTGCTTCCCGATTATCGAGACCGCCCAGAATCACGTCTGCCCAGCGGTACAGGCCAAGTCCCAGGTCATGCACAACGTTGCCAACGAACGACTGGGTACGAAGCCCGGAGTAAATCTCGCTGGCTCGTTCCGCTGCAACGTCGGCTTTCATGCGTCCGCAGTCGGATTCGCGGTAAAGAATCGAGCGGGAAAGATTCGACTTTTCGATCCGATCGAGGTCCGCGATGAAGACGTTCCCGACTCCCAGTAGAGCCAGATTCTTCAGTAACTCATTCCCCAACGCGCCGGCGCCAATCACGACGACACGAGCATTCGACAGACGATCCTGATCCCACCAGCTGATCAGTTCGAAGCGGGAGAAACGCCCGTCTTCTTCTTCTTCTTCGGCGGTCAGCCGGATGATGTCAGACATGACGACGACCTGAGCTGGCTGAGCCCAAATCTGCATTTCTGGCAGGAAGAGGGACATGCCCTCCCGCAGTGATCTCCGGTTGTAACCTGAGAATGTCGCCGTTCGAAACACCCGCGTCGGCGAGCGTCTGCGTGTCGAGAAGCTGTCGACCACTGGCCTTATGATGAAATTTGTAACTCATCATCTGGCCGTCCGGGCTATGCCGCGGCAGCGTCATTCGGTCAACAAGAACCGCGATCACACGGTTCACTTCAGAATCGACGGGAACTTCCACCTGCTGGCGCTTGTTGCCTGTCGCATCCCAGACCTCGATCATGATATCCGGCATTGATTGCAGTCCCGTCTATCCAATTCAAGCCACTCTGACCACTGACACAGGTTCGCGACGATGTGCAGTGCAGGGCGAGTCTGAACATACAATTCCAAATAATCAAGTGTCTGACAATTTTGTACACTCAGCTTTGGCATCACTCGAAACTGAAAATAATCAATTGAAAAATTCAGTCCGGCGAGCATTCACAAAGTCGCCGCGTTTCCTGACGAAGTCAGTGCATACTTGACGGCCCAGCAGGGCCTGCTTATCGTTATTTGAGTTTTTCAATATATCGCCTGGTTGATATTAACGTTCTCTTATATTGTTCTCGCCAATGTCGTTTCGCAATTTCGAGCTCTTCTGCGAAGTCGCAGAGTGCCGCAACTTTTCGAAAGCGGCGGAGCGGCAGGGAGTGTCCCAGTCGACCGTCAGCCAGGCAGTTGCACACCTCGAAAAGCAGCTCGGAATTGAACTGATCGACCGGAGTCACCGGCCACTGGCTCTGACACCAGCCGGGCAGCATTATTTTGACGGGTGTCGCGAACTGCTGACCGGATTCGAGAGGCTGGAGGCAGAGGTCCGACAACTCGCAGGCAGCGTCGCAGGCCGGCTCAGAGTCGCCGCGATTTACTCAGTCGGTCTTTTGCAGATGGACTTGTACGTTCATCATTTTGAAGATGCCTATCCGGACGTTGAACTGCGGGTTGACTATGTTCACCCGGATCAAGTTTACGAACGAATTCGTTCAGAAAGTGCTGATATTGGTCTCGTCTCCTTTCCGGAAGATACGTCGGAATTCGCAACGATTCCCTGGCAGGAGCAGCCAATCGCTCTGATTGTCCATCCAGACCATCCGCTGGCGAAACGAGCATCCGAAGGGTACGATTCCGCACCGATTGAGGCGATCCAGGATGAGGACTTCGTGAACTTTACGTCTGAGCTGAGGGTCAGAAATCAGCTCGATCGTTGGCTGCGTGAGGCGGGAGTTTCCCCGAACGTGATTCACGAATTCGACAACGTGGAACAGGTCCGGCGAGCGGTTGAAGACGGCGTCGGAGTTGCGTTGCTTCCAGAAGCAACTGTAAAGCGGAGTGTTGAGACCGGCACATTGGTCAGTCTCAAACTTTCAAACGTCGAGTGGTTCAGGCCGCTCGGCATCATTCATAAGCGGAATCGAAGGCTCAGTAACGCAGCCAACAGGTTTGTGGAGTTGATCCATGAAAACCTGAATTCGCTGCGGGACACTGATCATCAAAAGTCTTCCCGCGAGGATCGCGCAGGGAATCGCGACCGAAAAGAAAATGCTTCAGCATGATCGTTGAAGCGGAAGACCGGTCTCCCTTCTGATTTCTGTGAATCAGAAGGTCCGGCCTTGCCAGTTTGAAGAGCGTCTCACGAAGAGATTCTCGACGAGCACGAAAGCAAACAAGACGCATCGTAAGCAGTAAGTTAGTAAAGCGAGAGTATTTCGATGACCGATCCGGCGCAGAATTTGACCGATCAGCAGTACTTTGACCAGGCCCTTCGAAACGGACGTCTGCCTGCCAAACGTGGCCTGTACGATCCGAAGAATGAGAAGGAAAACTGCGGCGTCGGCTTTGTTGCGCATATTAAAGGTGAACGCTCGCGCCAGATCATCGACGACGCCGATCGCATGGCTCTGCACATGACTCATCGTGGAGCGTGCGGCTGCGAAGAAAACACCGGCGACGGCGCGGGAATGCTCACCGGCCTACCGTACGAACTGCTGGAAAAGGCGGCAAAGACCGATCTTGGCGTCGAACTGCCGAAACGCGGTCAGTACGGGACTGGCATTGTCTTCATGCCGACCGATAAAGCTGAACGCGAAGAATGCCGCTCGATCGTTAACGCGATCATCGAAGAACGCGGGCAGAAGCTAATTGGCTGGCGGGAAGTGCCCGTCGATCCGAAAGGCGCCAACGTCGGCCCGACCGCCGTGCTTTGCATGCCGAACTTCGAGCAGCTCTTCATCGAAGCCGCTGACGGCATTGATGCCGACGCCTTCGAACGCGAACTGTTTATCATTCGGAAATACGCCAGTCGCCGGATTCGCGTCGAAAGCGAACTTGAGCAGAACCTCATGTTCTACGTCTGCTCGCTCTCCACGAAGGTCATCATTTACAAGGGCATGCTGATGCCCGAGCAGGTCACGCCGTTCTTCAAAGATCTGCAGGATCCCGATTACAAGTCGCACCTGGCGATGGTCCATTCGCGATTTTCGACCAACACGTTCCCGAGCTGGGACCGTGCTCAGCCGTGTCGTTTCATGGCTCACAACGGCGAAATCAACACGCTTCGCGGCAACGCCAACTGGATGTTCGCTCGCCAGGGCGTCATGGAAAGCGACCTGTGGGGCGACGATATTCGCAAGCTCTGTCCGATCATCGAGCCGGAATGTTCGGACTCTGGCAACTTCGACAACGCGCTGGAGATGCTCTACCACTCCGGACGAACGTTGCAGGAAGCCGTGATGATGATGGTGCCGGAAGCCTGGCAGAACCACCATTCGATGCCCGAAGACAAGCGAGCGTTCTACGAGTACCACTCTGCTCTGCAGGAACCGTGGGACGGTCCGGCGTCGATTTCGTTCACTGACGGGCACTACATCGGAGCGTGTCTGGACCGAAACGGTCTGCGACCAAGCCGTTTCTACGTGACGCACGACGACAAGGTCATCATGGCCTCGGAAGTTGGCGTCATCGACGTTGACCCTGCAAACGTCAAGACCAAAGGCCGATTGCAGCCAGGCAAGATGTTCCTGGTCGACTTCGAAGAAGGCCGCATCATCGCCGATGAGGAATTGAAGGCTTCCGTCGCCGCAAAGCGTCCCTACAAGAACTGGCTGAAAGAACAGAGCCTGCATCTGGAAGAACTTCCGAAGCAGGAAACGCCCTCGATCTACGGCCAGAAGGAACTGCTCAGCCGCATGCAGGCGTTCGGCTACACGACCGAAACGTTGCAGTTCATGCTGATGCCGATGTTGAGGGAATCGCGAGACCCGATCGGCTCGATGGGTAACGACGCGGCACTGGCCTGTCTGTCAGACAAGCCACGGCTGCCTTACGAGTATTTCAAACAGCTCTTCGCGCAGGTGACCAATCCGCCCATCGATTCCATTCGGGAAGACATCATCATGTCGCTCGAATGTTACATCGGACCGGAAGGCAACCTGCTCGACACAACCGCTCACCAGGCGCACCGGCTTTGCGTGCCTCACCCAATTCTGACAAACGAAGAGCTGTCGGCCATTCGAGGTCTTGATTACCGCGAATGGAAAACCGAGACCATCGACATCACGTACCCGCGTGCCGAAGGGGCTGCCGGTTTGAAGCCGGCCATCGACCGAATCTGCAAACAGGTCACTCAGGCCATTCACGATGGCTACAGTCTGGTTGTTCTTTCGGATCGCAACGTCAGCGCTGACCGAGTTCCTGTCAGCTCATTGCTGGTCACCGGAGCCGTTCATCACGATCTGGTTCGGCAGGAACTGAGAACGCGCATCGGTCTGGTGCTGGAGTCAGGCGAAGCTCGCGAAGTTCATCACCTGTGCCTGCTGACCGGCTACGGTATCGACGCCGTCAACCCGTACCTTGCCTTCGAAGCATTGCGGCAATCGCGTATCGACGGAATGCTCGAAGAAAAGTACACCGACGAAAAAATCGTCTACACGTACCGGAAAGCCGTCGCCAAGGGCATGCTCAAAGTCATGGGCAAGATGGGTATCTCGACACTGGCTTCTTACAAAGGCGCGCAGATTTTCGAGGCCGTCGGTCTGAATTCAGAAGTCATCGAAAAGTGCTTCGTCGGAACGGCCAGCCGAATCGCCGGAGTTGGTTTCGACGTCCTCGCCGAAGAAGGCATCCGCCGTCACGAAATTGGCTTCCCAACTCGAGAAACTCAAACACTGCCGGTACTGCCGAATGACGGACAGTTCGCATGGCGGAAAGAGGGGGAAGCTCACGCCTGGAATCCGCACACGATTTCGGAAATTCAGAACGCTGCCCGCAACGGTGACAAGAACGCGTACAAAAGATTCAGTGACCTGGTCAACGACCACAATAATAAAGCCTGCTTTTTGCGAGGGCTGCTGAAGTTCAAGCAGCGGGATTCAATCCCGCTGGAAGAAGTCGAACCAGCCAGCGCGATCGTCAAGCGGTTCTGCACAGGGGCGATGAGCTACGGGTCGATCTCGGCCGAAGCTCATGAAACTCTGGCTGTCGCGATGAACGTCCTGGGCGGAAAAAGTAACACTGGCGAAGGCGGAGAAGACTATCAGCGGTTCATTCCTTATGAAGCTCTGAATGAGGATCACGAATCCGTCGTCAACAGCCTGAAGCAGTTCGATCAGGAAGCTGCCGAACGACGCACGAACGAATACTCCAAGCGTTCCTACATCAAACAGGTTGCTTCTGGACGGTTCGGCGTCACCAGCTGGTACCTCACCAACGCCAGCGAACTTCAGATCAAAATCGCGCAGGGAGCCAAGCCGGGCGAAGGTGGAGAACTGCCAGGCCACAAGGTCAACAAGATCATCGCCGCGACGCGTCATTCGACGCCGGGCGTTGGTCTGATCAGCCCGCCGCCTCACCACGACATTTACTCGATCGAAGACCTGTCGCAATTGATCTTCGATCTGAAGAATGCCAACCCCAGCGCTGCCGTCAGTGTGAAGCTGGTTTCCGAGGTTGGCGTTGGCACGGTCGCGGCTGGAGTCGCCAAAGGTCACGCGGACAAAATTCTGATCGCGGGAGCCGATGGCGGAACGGGAGCTTCGCCGCTGACCAGCATCAAGAACGCCGGTCTGCCGTGGGAACTGGGCATCGCTGAAACTCACCAGGTCCTTGTCATGAACGACCTGAGAAGTCGAGTCCGCCTGGAAACCGACGGTCAGATTAAAACCGGTCGTGACCTGGTCATCGCCGCGCTGCTGGGGGCTGAAGAGTTTGGTTTTGCAACCGCTCCGCTCATCACGATGGGCTGTATCATGATGCGGAAGTGCCATCTCAACACCTGCCCGGTCGGCATCGCGACACAGGATCCGGAGCTTCGCAAAAAGTTTGCCGGCAAGCCGGAACACGTCATCAACTACCTGTTCATGGTCGCGGAGGAAGCTCGCGAGATCATGGCGCAGCTTGGCTTCCGCACGATCAACGAAATGGTCGGCCACGTGGAAGCGCTTGAAATCGACGACGCTGTTGACCACTGGAAAGCAAAAGGGATCGACCTGACGCCAATCCTGACGCCAGCGGTCAAGCCTCACGAAAACGTCGGCACCTATTGCACGGTCGCTCAAAATCATGGATTGGAAGAAGTTCTGGATAATGAGCTGATCAAAAAGGCATGGAGCGCAATCCACGAAGGAACTCCGGTTCGCTTTGACATGGAGATCCAGAATATCGACCGGGCCTTCGGGACGACGCTCAGTCACGAGGTATCAAAGAAGCACGGCGAACACGGCCTGCCAGACGACACGATTCACATTGACGCCAAAGGTTCCGCCGGACAGAGCCTGGGAGCGTGGCTGGCATCGGGAGTCACGATCGAACTTGAAGGCGACGCCAACGACTACGTGGGCAAGGGACTGTCTGGCGGTCGGGTCATTATCTATCCGCCCAAAGCCTCAACGTTTAAACCAGAAGAAAACATCATCATCGGAAACGTCGCCCTGTATGGCGCGACCGAGGGCGAAGCCTTCTTCCGGGGCGTGGCCGCTGAGCGATTCTGCGTCCGCAACTCAGGCGCACGAGCTGTTATCGAAGGTGTCGGCGACCATGGCCTGGAGTACATGACCGGCGGTCGAGTCGTCGTACTCGGTCAGACCGGCCGCAACTTTGCAGCAGGTATGTCCGGCGGAGTTGCGTACGTCTTTGCCGAAGACAAAGAGAAGTTCCGTTTGAACTGCAACCTGGGGCTGGTCGATCTCGATCCGGTCGAAACCGACGAAGATATCGCCGAGCTGAAAGAGCTGATCGAAAAACACAGCAATTACACAGGCTCGACGGTCGCCGCAGAAATCCTCGACAACTGGAATGAGTCTCTCCCGAAATTCATTCGAGTAATGCCGCGGGACTATAAGAGAGCACTGGAAGAACTGGCTGCAGAACAGGCTGCTGAGGCAGTAGCGGCCAGGAGTTAGAACTTGATCATGGTGCGTCTTGACGCACCATGAACCGTTGCATCGGAAAGGTGCGTCAAGACGCACTCTGCGAAGGCGACAAACCTTCCCAATAATACGCCTACAAAGCACGAGTTAGAGCAACAGATAGAAAGTGAGCAGGAGCAATGGGTGACCCACGCGGGTTCATGACCGTTGATCGGAAGACCTACTCTGAGCGGGATCCGGCGGAACGTATCGGCGACTGGAGCGAATTCCAGCTTGAACTGCCCGTTGCAGAACTGCAGGGCCAGGGCTCTCGCTGCATGGATTGCGGCGTTCCGTTCTGCCATACCGGCGACCTGATCGCCAACATGGCAGCCGGTTGCCCGGTGCAGAATCTGATCCCCGAGTGGAATGATCTTGTTTACCGCGGGCACTGGCGGGAAGCGCTCGATCGTCTGCACAAGACAAACAACTTTCCGGAATTCACCGGTCGAGTCTGCCCCGCTCCGTGCGAAGGTTCGTGCGTCCTGGGAATTCACGAACCGCCGGTCACGATCAAGCAGATCGAACGTAACATCATCGACAAAGGCTTCGAAGAAGGCTGGGTCGAGTCGTCAGCTCCCGAAGTCCGTACCGGGAAAAAAGTCGCTGTCGTCGGTTCTGGACCTGCCGGACTCGCCTGCGCCGCGCAGCTCAACAAAGCCGGCCACCTGGTCACCGTCTTCGAACGCGCAGACCGCATCGGCGGGTTGCTCATGTACGGCATTCCGAACATGAAGCTCGAAAAAGAACGAGTCGTCCAGCGCCGGGTTAACCTGCTGGCCAGCGAAGGCGTTACCTTCAAAACCTGCACTGAAATTGGCAAAGACATCTCGGCAAAGCAATTGATGGACGACTTTGACGCTGTCGTGCTTTGCGTCGGAGCCACCAAGCCGAACGACTTCTTCGCAAAGACTCGCGGTCGGGATCTCAAGGGGATCCATTTCGCGATGGAATTCCTGACGAAGAATACGAAAAGCCTGCTCGATTCAAAGCACGAAGACGGCCAGTTCATCAACGCAGCCGGGAAGGACGTTATTGTTATTGGCGGCGGCGACACCGGGACGGACTGTATCGGCACCTCGCTGCGACACGGTTGCAGGTCTCTGGTCACGTTTGAGATTGTTCCTCAGCCACCGAACGAGCGAGCTTCAAACAACCCCTGGCCTCAATGGCCGCGCATTATGCGAGTCGATTATGGCCATCAGGAAGCCGCCGCGAAGTTCGACTACTCGCGAGTCAAAGGAAAAGAACTTCCAGGCGACCCGCGTGAATTCTCAATCCAGACATCAGAATTCCTCGGCGACGCAGACGGCAACCTGACCGGCGTTAAGACTGTCCGAGTCGACTGGAGTAAGCCTCAGAAAAACGGCCCGCCGTTCACCGTCGTCGAAGGTAGCGAGCAGGAATGGCCCTGCGACCTGATCTTTATGGCTCTGGGATTCAGCGGTCCGGAACAGGTCATCGCCGAAGAACTGGGCCTGAGCACGGACGGGCGCTCCAACTTCGCCGCGGAGTATGGCAACTACGCGACGAGCATCGAAGGTGTCTTTGCCGCTGGCGATTGCCGCCGAGGTCAGAGTCTCGTCGTTTGGGCCATCAACGAAGGCCGGGAAGCCGCCCGTGAATGCGACCGCTTCCTGATGGGCTCAACCAGGCTGCCATAGCTGAGCGGAAAAAACGGTAGGGTGGGCTCCGTCCACCATGGCGTTCATGTGTCATGGGGGGCAATGCCACCCTACTGTGGAGCGACGTCGTTCGCGTCTTCAAGTTTGCTGAGTCGCAACTCAAGCTCCTCAACGCGAGTCCGAAGCGCGGCGACTTCATCCTGCAGAACGAAGCCAAGCTTCACTCCGACTTTCAAAACAGCTTCAGCCGGACGCGGCTCGGCGTTCTCTACAAACTGCACGCGGGTCAGCCACAGCAGGCCGTTGCCGGTTTGAATCAGGGCACCACGTTCCGGTTCTGTATGGAGAACTCGTCCGACGGTACCTCGCCAGGGAAGGTGCTTCTCCAGCTCGGCTCGCCACACGATCAGCTTGCGTCCCTGATGCCAGGTATACGCTCCGGGGTGCGGCTTCGATGCCGCGCGAATCAGTGCGTGAAGCTCGCCACTTGACTGATGCCAGTCCAGCAGGCCGTCGTCGAGACTGCGCCGACCATTGTAAGATGCCAGAATCTCATTCTGAGGCCGAGGGTTCCAGACTCCAGAAAGCAGTTCGGGCAGCCAGCGGTTAAGCGCCCGCCCCGTGGTCTCGATCAGTTTCTGCTCAACGTCCGCTGCATAGTCGCCCGAAGAAACCTCGAACGTTTCCTGCACAAAGATCGGCCCGGAATCAACTCCTTCGTCGATCAGAAAGAATGTCGCCGCTCCCGGTTTTGCATCGAGTGTCAGCCAGGCCAGGGGGGCTCTGCCTCGTCCAGCCGGCAGAAACGTCGGATGAAATCCCACGCAGCCGCGTTTCGGAATCGACATCATTTCGTCGCGAACAAGCTGCGAGAGCCCGACCACGAACATCAGGTCAGGCTGCCATCGTCGAACCTGTTCGACAATGGTAGCGTCGTTGATGTTTCGAAACGTCGCACACGGAATCCCGTGAGTTTCAGCCAGCTCGTCGAGCGGCGAAAAAGCAGTCACCGTGTGCGAAGACGCGTTGCGCAGCTGCAGAACTCCGACGACGTTCGCGCCGTGGCGAATCAGAGCATCAAGAGTCTGATGAGTACTGACCGTCGCTCCCGCAACAACAATTCGCATAATGAGTCGATCTTGAAAATCGTCCAGACCGCCAGCCAAATACAATTCGAGCAGTTGGAACGCCGTTTTACTCATTCCGGCCTGAAAAACTACCAGAAATCATTCCCTATGACCTGGCTGCCGATGGCTGCTGATCGACGGAGATTTATACGGGAAAAATCAGCGCCGATCAGCGGTAAATATCCTGTCAGGACACTGCCGCTTTCACTGTCGCCACTGCATCCGCACATAGTTTTGTCGCCACGTCTGAGCCCGGAGCTTCGGCGATGATTCGAATGATCGGTTCGGTATTGCTGGCTCGAACCTGGACCCAGCGGTCGGACCAGTCGAGTCGCAGGCCGTCGCCGGTTGTCGCTTCCGCATCCGGATACGCAGTCTGAAGCGCTTCGCAGGCGGCCCCGACTCGATCGGCCGGACAGGTGATCTTGTCTTTGATGATCGAGTAACTCGGCAGCGAGTCTGCCCATTCGGCGAGTGTCCGGCTGCCACTGGCTAGACCGTCAAGCACGTAGGCCATTGAAACGAAACTGTCTCGGACGTACCCGACCTTCGGTTCGATGACTCCTCCGTTGCCTTCTCCGCCCAGGATGGCGTTCTTCTCTTTCATCATCGCCGTGACGTTTGCCTCGCCGACAGCTGAACGATGGAACTGCGAATTGTGATTGGCAGCGATGTCCGCATTAACCCGGCTGGTCGAACCGTTGACGACAAACTCGCCCGGCGTGCGAGCCAGGACATGGTCGGCGGCCAGGGCCAAAGTCAGTTCTTCGCCGATGTATCGACCGTTGTTGTCGACAATGGCCAGACGATCGGCGTCAGGATCCTGGGCGAATCCCACGTCCGCTCCGGCTTCGCGTACAGCGTTGCATAGTCCGCCAAGATTGGCTTCCGTCGGTTCAGGAATGTGCTCAAACTTCCCGTCGGGAGTGTCGCCGAGCACCACGACTTCGCAGCCAAGTTCTTCCCGCAGCAATCTCGGAGTCGACACCGCACCCGATCCATGATTGCAGTCCAGGACGACTTTGAACTTTCGAGTTTTGATCGCGTCGGTGTTGACCAGTTTCAGCACGCGTTCGATGTGCGGAGCTGCTGGGTCGTCGCAGACTTCGATGTCGCCAAGCCGGTCCCACGAAACGTAGTTGAATTTCTGGGACTCAATCAGTCCGATCAGCTTCTCGCCGAGTTCGCGATTGAAAACCGATCCATCTGGTGAGAACGGTTTCAGGCCGTTCCACTGAACCGGGTTATGGCTCGCCGTAATCTGCAAGCCTCCAGCTGCTTTTAGATGCGTAACGAGAACTCCGCACGTCGGCGTTGTCGCGATTCCCGCGTCCACGACTTTGCAGCCGGTTGCTGTCAGAGCCGAAATCACTGCATGCTTAACCATCGACCCGGTCGAGCGTCCGTCACGACTGACAACCACCGTCCCACCGTCAAACATCGTCCCCAGTGCCGACGCAAAACGAACCAGGTATTGAGGATCAAGCCCGTCCCCAATCACTCCGCGCAAGCCAGAAATGCTAAGAATCCGTTCCACCATCTCAACCGCTCCTTCTGATTCATCGAAACAACGCGCGGAGCCTAAATGACGAGCTGTTCGCTGTCCACGTGCCATCAACATCCGCGTCCGTGACCTTCGCACTGCTCATACGCCGTTAGTTGACATTTGATATATTGGCTGCGGACTGATTGATGCCTCTGATTTCAACTCTTGCTTACTTCTGGTGTGCTTGTTTGCGGGCTGATATTGGGCTGGCGTCAGTGTGGTCAGGTTCATCTTGATAACGATCACGGGCCGTCACCGATTTCCGGAGCAGGTCCAGCACCGCACGAGGAAATTGCCCGCTCTACCAAAAGCGGTCTCCGGCAGCTCATGACAGCGACGCATCAGCCGGCACGACCGGAAGCTGGAGAGGCTCGCAGGATTCATCAGTCGAAGCGTCCGCTTCGTGCGGATGCCTGGCAACAAGCAGTCTGTGGCAGCCTGCCACTGCTGATGCAGTGCCCGCTCGAATTGACCGTCGACACTCCAGCCGCGGTGACTCAACTTGCCGGAGTAATTTTCGCCCAGCAGCCTGAGGGGCACAGCAACTGATGCCGCGAGATTATCATGCCGTTCGCGTTGTTTGGTTCTTGTCTCGATGCGGGAACCAGAGGGCTGTACCAAAACGTCCGGAAATTTCTAATTCAATTTATCAAATGTCGAGTCACGTCTGCCTCAATTAGAACACAGCCAGTTGATTCCAGATTGCCCGGTTTTCGTGCATGGCGGCGAGGGGGTTGGTGGGAACCTTGCCGTCTTCAAGCAGCGTCCAGCCGGAGAAGTTCGATCCTTTCAGCAGGCTGAAGATTTCTTTCCACGGATAGCTGGTCGAACGGAGATCATGGATGTGGACCGTGCCGATCTTTTCTTTGACCAAGTCGAAGTTGTGCTTCAGGCCTTCGCCGTTGAGGTCGGTCGGGTTGCAGTTCCAGCAGACGACGGCGTTGGGGTGATCGGCGACTTCCATCATGCGGTGAATGTTTGGCAATTCGGCCGAGCCATCCCGACCGTGCACTTCGACTCGGATGGCCACTCCGTAGTCGGCTCCAAACTCCGCGACTTCGCGCAGAGACCTGCCGATCTGCTCCAGTGTTTTTTCGATGGGGACGTCCTTCGGGATTCCGTTCGGACGAACTTTCACTCCGCTGCCACCGACGTCTCTGCAAAGCTTCACGAACGCTTTGGTCTCTTCGATGTTCTTCTTCACGATGGCCGGATCGGGGGAGTGGTATTCGCAGGCGCTGCCGAGTCCGACCAGTTCGATCTTCGAATCCGCAAACTGACGCCGGACTTCCTCGCGGTGTTTCGCGTCGATTGAAATTTCGACTCCGTGTTTGTGTGTGCTGCGAAGTTCGACGCCCTCGAAGCCGGTCGCTTCGCAATTCTGGATGATGGTGGGAACGTCCCAGTCTTTGCCCCAGTTGTAAGTCACCAGTCCGAGCCGCATCCTGCTGGCTGCTGACTTTGAGTCTGCCGCCACGAGTTGAGACTGTCCGTTCGCTCTGCACAATACGCCAGCAGCGGCTCCGGCAGAGGTTGTGAGAAATCGTCGTCGTTGCATTGTCATGGGACGCCTTTCAGGTTCTGCTTCACTCGTCACACCGACGAATCAAAGAAACTGGATACGGGACAGCCGAAAGAGTAACCATCATGTCGCTTTTTGCGATCGTTCCGGCTGCCGGGCTGAGCCGCCGGATGGGGCAACCGAAACTTGTCATGGACCTCGGCGGCAAAACCGTTATCGAACGGCTGCTGACAACGTTGTCGCACCCCGCCGTCGACGAGACGATTGTCGTTATTCGACGCGGCGACGACGGGCTGGCACGCGCGATCGCTTCACTGAACTTTTCCAATGTCCGAACTGTTCAGCCCGAGATCGATCCGCCTGATATGCGGACGAGCGTCGAACACGCGATCGACTCGGTCAGAGCTCTGCATTCTCCAGATTCTCAGAGTGGCTGGATGCTGATCCCGGCTGACCATCCGGTTCTTGATTCCAGAGTTCTGAGTGTGCTGATCGACGCCTGGCAAACGACTGAGTCAGATATTCTGATCCCTCAGCACGGCAACCAGAACGGGCATCCGGCATTTTTCCGATGGGCACTGACTAATCGACTGAGTGAAATTCCCGACGATTGTGGACTCAACTGGCTACAGGCTGCTCCAAACGTTCGGATACGCAGTTTTTCGGTCGATTCGGCGTCGATTCTGACTGACCTGGACACGCCTGGCGACTACGAGCGAATTCTACGGACTCTTGCCTCGCCCGATCGAGCGACACTCGATTCCTGATTCGTTACACTTCCGCCTCGACGAGAAGCACAATCAAACTGAAACGTCGGTTTCCCAGGCTCGGAGCGCAGTCAGAGAGCAAGTCCCTTGAGGGGACGTAATTAATTCCTGGCAGTCTGATTTCAATTGGCACTCGTTTCGCGTTGCCGTCGGGTCAGAACGGAACAGGGGCTAACAGGGAAAGCGTCCGTCAGCGATCAGGTCACGGTCGGACGATGCAGACCGGATTCAAAAGAATTCGCCGACGCGTGCTGGAATCGATAAATCGCCCCTTTGTCGTTCCTCAAGCTGTTTCGGGCTGAATTTCGCGACCGGTGCGGACATCCTCAACAAAGAGTTTCAATAAGAAAATTAAATAGAAGGGTTCTTCATGGACTTTGCTGAGTCGCTGGGCATAAGTGCTGAAGGTTCAGGCAGTAATCGAGACGCCGAACGCGAGCGCGTCATTCGCTATATCGTTCTGAAGTTGATCGCGATGGGTCTGCCTCATCCGGATACTCCTGACTTTGCCAAACAATCTCTCGACGCAGAACGGCTGCTCGGCTCGTACCACCAGAGACTGAAGCGGCTGGATGAGGTCCGGTCTCCGGTCGACGCTCGGATCGAGGCCTTCCTGGACAGCCACTTTTCGGGATTGAAGCTCGCGACCCCGCTGCGGCTTCCGGATTCAACGCTGATCCTCGACCGACACGGAATTGCTCGTGAACTGTCATTGCCTATTGACCGCGCCGAATATCGGAATTCGCTCGTTTCGTCTTACCGCGTGAAGAACGGAGTGCTGCATAACCCTCAGCACGACCGCCGAACAACCAGTGGAACATTTCACGTTACCGAAGGTGGCCTGCCGATTCCCCGCGACAAGCGAGCCGTTCCGCAGGTCACATTCGCCGCCTTGTTCAAGGCGGCGTTCGACGCTCCCGATGACACGATGGAACTTCCTTTCACGTCGACTGGCTCAGAACCAGCACGCTCGTTCGTGTCCTTGCTGCTGCGTCCGCTGGTCTGTCCTGAGGTCAAAGGAGTGTGCTCTGAAAAGCGAATGGAAGTTCGTTTCTTCGCTCCAGGGTCGCTCGTCAGCAATCTGGACTTTGTCGAATCAATCTTCGGCAACGCGGGCGATCCATTCCTGCCGGAAAACGACGCCGGCCTGGACATCGAACACTGGACCGGACACACCGGCTGCGTAATTCTCGCTCCGCATCTGTTGTTGCTTCGCAAGAAAGACGTTGGGCTTCCTCACTACGACGATGCCACCGAACGCCAGCGGGAAGACGGCATGTGCTGGAAATCGGAGGACGAATTCTACAACAACGGTACACCGTTCAAGCTGACGTGCCGTACGGCTGAAGGCGTCATTGTCACGCTGATTGCAGACAACTACTTTGGCTACTGTAAGAAGGAAGTCAAAACTCAGATCAGCTACGCAGCCAATCTGTTTGGCGGCGTCGAGGAAGAACACGCCGGCGGTGCTATCGCATTTGCGAGTGTCAACCTGGGCGACGAGTTCAATGCAGAGAAACGCCGGCACAACGACCGGACGTTCGCCGATGTCGTGAATGAATACGGCAACGACTGGCTGAAAGTTTTTTCAAAGGGCTACGCAAAGGATCGTCGATTCCCGAATCTGATCTACATCCCGGAGAATTCGAAAGCGACCGTTCACGGCCAGAAAATTACCTGGCAGAACGACTCTGGTGAACAGTCAATTCCGCTGAAACCGGGCAAAGTCTACATGCTGCCTTCGGGCTATCGGTTCCGACTGGAGAAGCACCCATCCGCTCCAACGTGGCGTCTGATCGGCACGTTGTTTGAAGGCGTCTTCTGTCACAAACCCTGCACGGTCAGTGGCGGCGGAAAAAGTGAAATCAGCAAGTCTGTCGTAGACTATGTTCTGTACGGCCCGATCTTCGTCGCCAACGTTGAAAGCGACCTTGATCTCGTGCAGACGATATTCGACAAGGATTACTCGGACCGCTGGCGACCGGATGGAACGATCAAGCCGGACTACACTCAGGAACCAAGTCGAAAGGTTCTGGCCGCAAACCGATCACTCGGCAGCGTGATCAAACTGCTGACTCCCTCAGTCGATTACACAGAAGAGTACAACGACTGGCTGAAGTCGCTTCCCGACTATATTTACGCTCTTGTCTTCATCATCAAACGATTCCATCGTGGAGACGCGAACACAAGCTGGCGGGAAAACTTCGCCGTTGACATTGTCAATGGCTCGCCCGGCCACGAACTGAAGTACAATGGTCGTAAGCTTGTCGGCGATTACTTGCGAGTCGGATTTGTTGGAGAAAACAGTTGGCGGACATTCAAACTCCGCCAGGACTTCGCGGCTGCCGACAAAATTCAGACTGAGGACGACATCAGTGTTTCCGTGGTCGTGCCTGGCCGAAAATTAAGTCGCATCGGAAACGTGACGTTGCCGGCAAACAGCTACAAGTTTGTCGAGAACTGCGAATTTCGACTCTTTCAGAGACCTGACGACGCTGTCCACCGAGGTCTTGATAAACAATGTGAATCGGACCTCGCGCGCGACGACAATTTCATCGTCAACTTTGAACCTCTGTCGCAGGCTCAGGTCAACGAAATCTGTGACTACGCTGTCGACCTGAGTAAATTTACTGCGCCGATGCAGCAGCTGATGCGCGACATGCGCGAGTCCGAACATGGCTACGTCGTTTGCTCAGCCACGCCGCGCATGATCGATGGGCAACCAAGTAAGAATCCGCGTTATCTGCAGACCCGTCCGGACATGATCGACGCGATGCCGAATCATGTTGCGAAAATGGGCGTTCGACTCTACCGGGCTGTACCGAAAGACGACCCTGTCCACATCCCTGTCCACGCCGTCCTGTTTGGTCGCCGCAACAATCCGCCTGACTACAACAAAGGCATTCGACCGCTCGCCGTTTACAACCCCATCCATTACCAGGAACTGCCTGAGCTGTTCATGGATTTTGTCTGCTCGCTCACGGGAAAGAGTCCGTCGACGACAGGCGCCGGCAGCGAAGGAGCGCTCACCAAAGGACCGTTCAATGCGGTGCTGCCGATTACTGATCTCAACAATGCTCTGGTCAGTTACCTGCTGACCGGGCTGGCCGGTTTCTCAACACCAGCTGGCCACATCGGTCCGGACATTCAGGTCGACCACGACATCAGCCTGCTGATTCCGGAGATCTGGTGTCGGCTCAGTCCGGAAGAACGTCGACCGGAGCACATGATCGAAAACAAGCTGATGGAGCGAATTCAGGACTTCGAGCACAATGGCGAAATCATCCCGGCCAGCCGGCTCGGATACCGCATCACCTCGCGATTCATCCGTCACTACGCTGGTCGAGTTTTCGACAACCCAAACAAGGTCTTCGACGAGGCAATCCTTAAGCCGGAGAGTCAAAACCTTGACGCTTTTGCGGACGGAGTGAAATACATCACTGAGGCACACGAAAGAGTCGCCAAAGCGTACTTCGAAGACGGCTCAGTCGATCAGGCCTGCCCGCCGCTCAAAGCGCTGCTGCACATCATGGTGCAGGGGAAGTTTGAAGGACGAGGTCTGGATGCTCCGGAAATTCGATCGATGTTCACGCTTGAGTCAATGCTCGTATCTGACTGGTACAAGGCGCGACTGGAAACTCAGCAGCGTCGAGATATTGCCCTGTGGACTCGGCATGTGAAAACGCTGTCCGACTTCATTGTGCGACCTGAATCCAGACGCGAGGCCGAGCAGCTGGACATCGCCGCGAGGCTTGCCACTGCCAAAGCTGAACTGGATCGAGTCTCGTCGCCAGAGTACCTGTCTGACCTGTCTGGTCAGTCCGGTGCCGATCCGATGGGCGAGTGATCGTCTCGCAGGCTGACACAAGACCGAATCTGGCAAACGGCACAAACTGATCAGCGGCAAATCGACCGGCTGTGACTGTCGAGGCACGACTTAATCAAAGTCGAAGTCGTCATCATCGTCGTCAAAATCGTCGTCGTCGTCATCATCTTCGTCGAAATCGTCATCATCGTCGTCGTCCAGATCGTCGTCGTCCTCTTCATCGTCGTCATCAAAATCATCATCGTCGTCGTCGAGGTCGTCGTCCTCATCCTCGTCGTCGTCATCATCATCGTAGTCGTCGACCCCGTATTCGTCGTCATCGTCGATCGATGCAAGGGGCGCAACGCACAGGTCTGTGCCGCAGTCACCAGCAGAGTCGCTGGACCAGATTTCTTCGTCTAGTGAAATATGCATATCTGTAGCTCCGTATCAGAGTGATGCACTGCCATCGGCATGCTCAAGGGTGCTGACGAGTCAACCTACGTCACGGTTTGAGGCGGGTTTTCAAAATGCCTGAACGGTGTTTTTTTCCTCAAAGGGCGACCGCTTCCCGTCGTCCGGGCGATTGATAATTTGAGGGAAACTTCTTTGTCAAGCTCCTCTTGTGGAGCTTTTCAAATGCCCGACAGGCGACGATTTCAGCCTGTTTGGACTGCGAATTCAGTCCGAATCAGCTCTTCGTTAACTCACACGACAGAGTTGTCGAATCGACTTTAAATTTTTCGAGACAACGAAAAGCCGCAGACTCGAACGCTTCGTGCTGGTGTCAGATGTTTCGGGTAACAAATTCCGAAAATGCTCCAGGCCCGTCGTTTCGTGGCGGGTGGTTCTGCTGAGTTGACAGGATTTCGGCGATGCGCAGCCTGTTCCTGAATTCATTTCTGAAAGACGTACCACTTTTTGAGCCACGAGCCACACATTCAACAAAATGACGTTCATGATTCGGCCTTGCACGAAAGGCTCGACGAATTCTGACCAGTCACCATGTGAGATGATCCAGAATTTCGTCCAACAGTCATCAGAACAACCAATGAAGTTTTGAGGAACGTGTTCGAAATAACTTCCGGACGATACCCACACGACAGGAACTGACGAGCCAGCGGTCGCAGTTCTGCTCTCAGGGCAATCGTGAATGTGCTCGTCCGCTTGATTTGGCTCAGCCAATTATACCGACGAAAAAAGCCCGCTCCTTCCGAAAAGAAGCGGGCTGATTAGATGTTCGTTCTGCGGCGAAATAAATTCAGGCCGGGTTGTCTACATCCTTCAGCAGAGGGGTCAGGTAGCTGACGGTGCTGGCCATCGTGACCAGATTTTCGTAGTCCTCTTCCGGGATCTGAACGCGGTACATTTTTCGGAGTTCCATGACGATATCGAGGAAGTCCATACTGTCGAGTTCCATCTGATCGCGAAATGCGACCGCATCGTCGAGGTCCGACAGGTCTTCATCCGGAGCAATCCGAGCGAGAATGTCGAGAACTACCTGCCTGATCTGCTCCGGTGCCATCCAACCTGCCTCCAGTTATCGTCGCTGTCCTGTGTGGTAATGAACTGTTCGAAACAGTTTTCGTAATTCGAAATCTTCTCGGACCGGCTCGCTCGAATATCGAGTTGACAGTCCCTTGTACCCCAATCAAAGCGGAAGAACCGCGATGAATTCCATGCTCTGACCGCAAAGCATCCAGCGATCAGTGGAGAGAAGCTCAGTCCTGATACTTCTTCACAATCAGAACTGAATTGATACCCAGCATGCCAAACGAGTTGTTAAGGATACAGTCGACAGAGTCGAGCTGCCGTGGCTCGTTAGCAACGATCTGGGTGAGCGGAACGTTCGGATCGAGATGATCGAGGTTGATTGTAGCGTGGGCAATTCCATCGTCAAACGCGGGAATATTGCCCAGCAACTCGATCGCTCCGGCCGCTCCCATCGCATGACCGATGAAGCTTTTGGTGTTGTTTATCGCGACGTTCGGGTGATCTTTGAAGACAGCCGCCAGCGCTGATGACTCCTCGATATCTCCCTGCTCGGTCGCTGTCGCGTGGCTGCTGACAATATCGATGTCCTGTGGAGTCAGTCCTGCACGTTTCAGAGCCAGTTCGATGCATTGCGACTGGCGATTTCGATCAGGCAGTACAAAATCGGTGGCGTCCGAATTCATCGCGTGCCCGACGATTTCGCCGTAAACCTTTGCACCACGCGCCAATGCGTCCGGCAGTCGTTCGAGCGTGCAGATCGCTCCTCCCTCGGCGACAACGATTCCCGTTCGCCCGGTATCAAACGGGCGGCAGGCTTTTGTCGGATCGTCGTGGTGAGCGAGGGCGTTCTGACTCTTGAAACTGGCGAAGATCCCGAACGTGTGAATACTTTCTGAGACGCCACCAGCAATGGCCATGTCGACCTCGCCGAGACGCAGCATCTGCAATCCCTGGATAAACCCGGCATTTCCAGCCGCACACGCTGCTCCGACCGTGAGATGCGGACCGGTCACGCCGAGACTCAGTGTCACTTCACCAGCCGGATTGTTGGCGACAGTGCGCGGGTTGTGATGATGCGACCAAACCGAAGTGTCGTAGCCGAATTTACCGATTTCGTAAATTTCGTTTTCGGTTTCGACATTTCCGTGCTCGGTGATTCCCAGATAGACGCCGACGCGATCCCTGGCGACGTTTTCCCAGTCAAACCCGGCATCGTTGATGGCTTCATTCGCACAGTAAACGGCAATCGAGCCAGCTCGAGTTCCGCGACGGACTTCCTTGCGCTTCTGATATTTCAGCGCGTCGAAGTGGCACACACCAGCGAGCACCGGCGGCATGTATCGCGTTTCAAACTCCGTGACACCCGATTTACCGGCGAGTAGATTCGTCCGTAAATCGGTCAACGAATCACCGATCGGGCTGGTCAGCCCAACGCCCGTAATCACGATCCGGCTATTGTACATTTCCGCATTTGTCATCGAGCTGCGGGTCCCGTCAATTCGGTACAGTTTTCCGCGTGCAACCTGGGGTTGATTGAAACGGGGCCGACATTGGCGACCGGCTTCGTAACGTGCGAAGTATGATCAGAACAAACACGCAGGGCGTGCGCAGAAATCCGCTCAGTCGCGGAAAGCAGCGGAGATTAGCGGCTGTTATAGACGTCGGCAAGCAGCACGCCACTCGTCAAATCCGGGGTTCTCTTCGCTTACCGTAAAGTGCGATGGGCTGTCCTGCGGTGCTTTCGCCGCAAGCTGTCGCTGCGGACGAACGTTCTGCATTTTCGACCAGAATGACAGCTTCGCACGATGATTCCCGGCATTGGCCAGCGATCCTGACGACGAATCGCTTGCGCTTGCCACTCACTCTCGCAGTCGATTCCGAACCTTTAATCTGACAACGCCGCAGTTCCATCTACTGATCTCAGGATAAAAACGAAGAATCACCTCGCAAGCTTCCATGCACTTCACCCGGCGGAACGGAAAGGTCAGAATGCATCGATAGGTCTGCCGGATCGGATTGAGGCAACATCGCCAGGCAGCCAGCGGTTTCAATTGAGTGGCCTTGAGTGTCCCATGCAAATTCTCAAAACGTCAGTCTGTCCTTTCGTCGTTTGTCTTGTTGCATCGCTCAGCGGGCAAACCGCGACAGCGAGTGACCCTCAAACGTTTTTCACTCAGCACTGCGTGATGTGCCACGGGGCGAACCGGCAGGAGGGAGATCTGCGTCTGGACAACCTTCCGCAGCCAGCCGTTGAGTCTGCCGAAACGTGGTCCTTGATCGCCGACATGCTCGAATCAGGCGACATGCCTCCGAAGCAGCAGCCTCGACCAGACGCCGCCGCACGACGGGAAGTGCTGAAATGGATCAGCGACGAACTGGCTCGTGTGGTCAGACCTGTGTCAGCAGTCCGTCGCATGAACCGGGTCGAGTACGAACACACGGTGCACGACCTGCTGGGCATTGATGCGTCGCTGGCGTCGCTGCTCCCGGAAGATGGTCAGGTGCAGGGATTTGATAATGTCGCCGGAGGTCTTGGTATTTCTTCCATCCTGATGGAGCGGTACCTGGAAGCAGCCGACGTCGCTTTTGAAAGCGCGATTCGACGAATCAAGCCGTTGCCACCAGCGACTCGACGTGCGGTCCTGATGGATTTCAAAGAGAACATTGCGTCGGTCAAGGGAAAGAAGGGCGGGGTGATCGAGTCGAACGGCGCGTACGTTGACTTCACTCCTGGGTGGCCGCCGGCGCGAGTCGACGATGCTCACCCGATCGAGAACGGAGTTTATCGCTGCCGTGTGGCCGTCTGGCCCCATGAGCCGGGCGAAAGCCGCACGCTCAGTGTCGCCGTCTTTACCGGCCCGCTGTTCGGAGATGGTAAACGAAAACTGAATGGCGTTTTCGACGTAACAGGGACACCGGATAAACCTCGCATTATCGAATTCACGACTTACATGGGCGAGTCCCATGCACTGCAAATTCTGCCGTGGATTTATCCTGAGCACGTCACCTGGCGGGACAAGGAAGAGCAACGCCCAGGAGTGGCAATCGCATGGGCGGAAACTTACGGGCCGCTGGATCAGAGCTTTCCGGCGGAGTCGCAGACAAAACTGTTTGGCACGTCCGAGTCGCTCACGATGGCTGAGGGCGAGAGCATCTACATGCGGCATCGGCGCGGCGTGAAACTGCATCATGTCGACTCCAGCCAGCCGCGAGTCGATGTCGAACGAATTATTCGCGACCTGGTCCCGCGAGCATTTCGGCGACCGGTGGATGCCGGGCTGACGGATCAGTTCGTGGCACTCGCGCTGTCTCGGCTTGACCAGGGCAACACCTTCGAGCAGTCCGTGCGAGCCGGAGTTACCGGCGTGCTCTGCTCACCGCACTTTCTCCTGATCAATCAGGAGAACGAAGTCGACGACTTCACGCTCGCATCACGGATGTCATATTTTCTTTGGTCGTCGATGCCGGACGACGAACTTCTGAAGCTGGCTTCAGAAGGCAGACTCAGTGATCCGAAGATCCGGTTTGCTCAGGTCGAGCGAATGATCAACGACCCGAAGATCGAACGCTTCGTCGACAACTTTACTGGACAGTGGCTCAACCTGCGGGACATTGAATTCACAACGCCCGACAAAAAACTGTACCCCGAGTACGACGACCTGCTGCTGCAATCGATGCTGGCGGAAACCCGCGGCTTCTTCCGGCACCTGCTGAAAGAAGATATGAGCGTGCTCAACTTTGTGGATTCAGATTTTGCGGTGCTGAACCAGCGTCTGGCGAATCATTACGGAATTGCCGGAGTACAAGGTCACGAAGGTTTTCGAATCGTTCAGCTACCGCCGAACAGTATTCGCGGTGGAGTGCTCACGCAGGCGAGCATTCTGAAAGTTACCGCGAATGGAACGAGCACGTCGCCAGTGCTGCGCGGAGTCTGGGTTCTGGACAAGCTGCTGGGACAGCCGGCTCCCCCGCCTCCGCCAGGTGTTCCCGCTGTCGAGCCGGACATCCGGGGCGCGACGACCATCCGTGAACAACTCAAGCTTCACCGCCAGAACGAATCCTGCAACCGATGCCACGTTCGAATCGACCCGCCGGGCTTTGCGCTGGAAGAGTTCGACGTCATCGGCGGACAGCGAGAGTGGTACCGATCGCTTGAAGGCAAGGGCGGTAGCCAGAAAATTGCGAAGACAAATTACTACGCCGGCCTGTCTGTCGAATCGGGTGGCGAGCTAACCGACGGCCGAACTTTCGACGGCTTTGTTGAATTTCGAAAACGGCTCCTGGAAGACCCCCACACAATTGCACAGGCAATTGCTGAAAAACTGCTGGTCTATGGCTGCGGCCGCCCGGTAGCGCACAGCGAACGATCGTCAGTCGAATCGGTGGTAGCAGCTTCACGATCGAAACAGCTGGGATTACGCTCGATGATTCATGCCGTCATCGAGAGCGAACTTTTTCATCGTCCCTGACTGTCCCTGAATTAATTGTCAAATTGCGGGGCAGAATTAAATTCTGCCGAGACTGGTTAGAAACCTGCCCCACGAATCTTATTCCCACCTGCTTTTCCGAGTCCGGCTACAGGAAACTCACAATGGCTTTACGAAAACTCGACCGGCGTACGTTTCTACGGTCGTCCGGAGTTGCTCTCGGGCTTCCACTTCTGCAAAGCATGACGCCATCGGCGCTGCGAGCTGCGGACGACGAAGGAGAAGCTCGGCGAATGGTCGCGATCTGTGCCCCACTGGGAATTCATACTCCACACCTTTTTCCCGAGAAGGCCGGGCGGGACTATGACGTCACTCCTTACCTGGAACCGCTGCAGCCGGTCCGTGAGAAATTCAGCGTCATTTCCGGGCTGATGCACCCGATGGTCGACGGCGGCCACTCAGCGGAAAAGAGCTTCCTGACAGGAGCGGCTCATCCAGGGCAGCCGAGTTTTCGCAATACGATTTCTGTCGACCAGTTCGCCGCCGAGCGAATCGGTCACCGGACTCGATTCCCGTTTCTGTCACTCTCGGGCGGCAACGGCGGGATGTCCTACACCCGGTCAGGTGTTCTGATTCCTGCTGAAAGTCGACCGTCACAGGTTTTTCAGCAGCTGTTTCTGGAAGGCTCCAAATCTGAAAAAGCCGCTCAGTTGCGGCGAGTCAAAGACGGTCAGAGCATCCTCGATCTGGTCGCCAGCCAGACTCGGGAAATTCAGAAAAAGACCGCCCGCGAAGATCAGCAGACGCTGGATCAATACTTCACGAGTGTGCGGGAACTCGAACAGCGACTCGTTCTTGCAGAAGACTGGGCGAAGCGACCAAAGCCTGTCGTCAATCAGAAAACACCGACAGACATCGACGACCGAGCGAACTTCAGTGGTCGCATGAAGCTGCTGCTTGACCTGATCACGCTGGCGCTTCAGACAGACTCCACAAGACTGATCACGCTGAAAGGTCCTGGCGGCAACGAAGTCGTCAACCTGAAAGGCGTTGACGATGGCTGGCATAACCTGAGCCATCATGGGCGATCGCCGGAAAAGATCGAGCAGCTGGCCATCATCGAAAAAGAAGAGATGCGACTGTTCGGTGAATTCCTGCAGAACCTGGCGGCGATCAAAGAAGGCGAGCATTCCGTGCTGGATCAGACAGCCATCCTGCTGGGGTCAAACCTCGGCAACGCCTCGAGCCATAACAACACCAACCTGCCGATCGTCGTGGCTGGCGGTCGTTTCCAGCACGGACAACACCTGGCTTTCGGTGAAGAAAAGTCGCCGCCGATGTCCAACCTGCTGGTCTCGTTCCTGCAACACCTTCAGCTGGAAGTGGACGAGTTCTCCAGCGGCAAGGGCACACTGACCGGCCTCAGTGCTTAGACCATTTTCATGGTTTCTGTGCAGGAACTGGCCCCGGAATAGGCATTGTTTCCTTCTGTGGCCATCCAGCAGAACACGATCGAGATGAGTCCTGCGTAAAAAAGGAGCCCTCGCACACTGAATCGAGCAGTGCTGCGGCGGGCTCCGTGGGGCGTCCTGATTTCGGGGCATCCTGTTTTCAGAAAACTCGTTACGCGCTTTCGTATTCGGCGAGGAAGCCTCGGAATTCGCGGCAGTGTTCTTCTTCGTCGCCGAGAGCCTGGATGCAGAGATCCTGAGTCACGTAGTCGACTCCGTCACAGAGTTTGATCAGCTTGTTGTACTGAGCGACGGCGGCATCTTCAGCTTCGATCACGCCCTTGATGACAGCGACGACGTCCGTGTTCTTGGCCGGTGGTTGCAGGCTGGTTTGCACCGCTTTGAAATCGAACGTGCCGGGAACCGTTCCACCAATCGTCTTGATTCGTTTGGCGATTGTCTGAGCGTGAACAAGCTCGGCAGTCACGTCGGCGGCCAACGACTTCTTGATCTCTTCAGCGCGAACTCCATCCAGATTGACTGAGCTGGAGATGTAGTTCATCACTGTCTCCAGCTCCATCCAGTAAGCCACACTCAGCTCGCGGATGATTTCTTCTTTCACATTTGAATCTGACATCAGTCTTTCCTTCTTCTGAGCATTCTGCGGAACCGATCCGTCCGCGGTTACATGTCTCCGACCCTCCTGACGTTCAGAGTGACAGTCGGCACGTTTGATGATCAACACACTTCGTCTCAGAAATGAGTGAAGCGTGACGTCGCGAAGATTACGAGGTCATTAACTCATGACACCAGTCAGACGTCGACGGATCGTGACAATAATTTGAAACTCGAATCACATGAGACCAAATCTCAGCTTTCGATTGCATGGCGAGGCGCCGTTGCAATACTCATGGGCCTTCCCGGCGAGGCAGATTTGTTACCCGAGGAAATGCCAGACCTCATTCTGGATGATGCGTGCACAACGCACGGAAATCACTTTGTGAAGACGTCAACTCACCCCGATGGAGATCTCACTGTGCGAATTCCCGCCCGCTTCCACCGCCAGGTTTGCTCAGCGCTTTCAGGTTTTTTCGAGAGAGGCATCCTGATTACCCTGGTGATGGCGACAGGTTTGCCCTCGCTACCAGCCATCGCGCAGGACACGAACGTCTTTGAAGCCGGTCAGCTTCCGAACGACAGTCGGCTGCAACCGAGAAAAGATCTCAATGGGTACTTCCCCTTCGAAGTTCCGCAGGGAAAAGCGGCGTGGGAAGCTCGAGCGACTGAACTTCGCCGTCAAACGTTAATTGCAACCGGTCTGTGGCCGATGCCGGGAAAAACACCGCTCAACGCAGTTGTTCATGGCAAATTCGGACGCCCCGGTTTCACCGTCGAGAAGGTCTATTTCGAATCAGTGCCTGACCACTTCGTCACCGGGCTGCTGTTTCGGCCGGACGACGGAATGGAGAACGTAAAACGACCAGCCGTACTTTGCCCGCACGGTCACGGAGGAAGGTTGCAGGACTATGGCGAGAAGACGATTCGCCAGTTGATCGTCGACGGGGCTGAACGTTTTGAAAGTTCCGGTCGTTTCCCGAAGCTCGCCCGCTGCGCCCAGCTCGCGAGAATGGGGTGCGTCGTCTTTATCTTTGACATGCTCGGCTACGCGGACAGTCAGCAGATTTCTTATGAGCTGGCTCATCGCTTCGCGAAGCAGCGACCCGAATTCGAAGGCAAAGAAAACTGGGGACTGTTCAGCACTCAGGCCGAAATGCGACTGCAAAGTATCATGGGTATTCAAACATGGAACTCGATCCGCTGTCTGGATTTTCTGGAAACGCTGCCGGATGTTGATGCGTCGCGAATGGCGGTCACGGGTGGAAGCGGTGGCGGCACTCAGACCATCCTGCTTTGCGCGATCGACCCTCGTCCTGTCGCTGCGTTTCCAAACGGAATGGTCTCGACCTCGATGCAGGGCGGTTGCACCTGCGAGAACTGTTCGCAGTTGAGAGTCGGCTCAGGCAACGTTGAGCTGGCCGCGCTGTTTGCTCCCAGGCCACAGGCCATGACCGCGGCCAACGACTGGACGAAGGAAATGATGACCAAAGGCTATCCGCAGTTGCAGCAGCTTTATGGAATGCTCGGAGCGAAAGACAACGTTTACTGCCGTCCGCTGCTCCATTTTCCTCACAACTACAACTACGTGTCGCGAGCCACGATGTATTCGTGGTTTAACAAACATCTCAAGTTGAAGCTGAAAGAACCGATCGTCGAAGAAGACTTTGAATTCCTGACCGCTGAGGAGAACAAAGTCTGGAACGACGAGCATCCTCAACCGGAAGGCGGCGACGACTATGAACGATCGTTGCTGAAATATCTCGCGCAAAAGTCAGACGAGCAGATCACGGCTTTGACTCCGCACGACGGAGACTCTTTGCAGAAATATCGGGACGTTGTCGGACAGGCATTCCAGACGATCATTGGTCGCAGCCTCCCCGATTACGACGACCTCAAGCGGACTAAGGTCGACAAGCGGAAGCGAAATGGATTTCTCTATTTTGAAGACATTGTTCGCCTCGATTCAAAAGGCGAAGAACTGCCCGTCATTTCATTGTTTCCGACCGGAGCAAAATGGAATGGCGACGTCGTGATCTGGATCGATGGCCAAGGCAAGCAAGGCCTGTTTACTGAAACGGGGGATGTCCGCAATGAAGTGGTCCGACTGCTGGATGCCGGTGCTTCGATCGTTTCGGCAGACCTGTTTGGTCAGGGCGAGTTTCTCGGCAGTGGTGAGCCGCTGACTCAACAGGCTGTCGTCAGCAATCCTCGCGAAGCCGCGGCCTACACCTACTGCTACAACGACACGCTCTTCGTGCAGCGAGTCCACGACGTGCTCACATTGATTTCGTGGGTCGGCAACGACGAGCACGAACCCAAACGGCTCAACCTGATCGGAACAAACGGCGCAGGCCCAATCGTCGCGGCTGCCCGAATAGTTGCTGGTGACACCATCGACAAACTGGCTGTCGACACGCAGGGGTTCCGCTTCGAGGAACTGACAGACTACAGACATCCTGATTTTCTGATTGGTGCCGTCAAGTACGGAGACCTGCCCGCACTGCTCGCGCTTTCGGCTCCGCACCCGTTGTGGATCGGCGGCGAAGCCGGGAAAACACCGAAAGTCGTGGGGGCTGCCTACACGGCGTCTGGCGCAAAAGATGCCGTTCAGTCATCCGGCCAACAGAACGCGGTCGATTCGGCAGTTGCCTGGCTGCTTGCGAAGTAGTCAACAGGGATGAACGTAACCAAAACGGGTGGAACCTCAATCCGGATGTGGCAGAGCCACAACCAGAGTAGCAGGCAGACGGTGCACGGAGTGTGCCTGCTACTTTCAAGAGATGCGACGAGCTTGTTCCTGCCTGCGGTCACGACTCACGATAAATCGAGTTTTCGGAAGCTATTCTCGGCACGTTTCTGAACATGGCAGCTGCTCAAAAATCAGACGGTCTTCGAACGTTCGGATGCTGGCTCGAAGGAACATTGAGGTCTCGCGGCTGGGCCGTCCTCTGTCTTCTGAGTGCTCATCCCAGAAAAAAGGCCGTCATCGTTTTGCGATGACGGCCTTTGGGAAGAGCGGAGAGAGGGGGATTTGAACCCCCGGTACCTTGCGGCACACAGCATTTCCAGTGCTGCACAATCGGCCACTCTGTCATCTCTCCGGAGCTCGATGGCTTGCTCTCGTGGCCGAGCCGGCAGTCATGCTGCCAAAGCAAACCCGTTCAAGTGTGAAGCCGCTTTCGGTCTCTGGAATAAAGACCGGTACGACGATAGTTCACGTATCTAAAATGTTCTTCGGCTGAAAAACTGGTGCCGCTGAAACGAAGTTACTCTGCGAAATTATTCCGCAGCGGCAGCTTCTTTTCGTTGCAGACACTCAGCTTCGCGAGCGGCGACAGCATCGACGGCGCACAGCCTGGTCCGGATCTGGCGGCAGTTTGCGTCCAGATTTCGCCAGATCGGGTCGCGTTTTCGGTCGCTGGCGGCAACTTTTTTCTCGTCGAGAACGCTGACGTACTTCGCGAGCTTTTCTCGGGCGATAGTGAGCTGTCGGTCGAGTGAATCCTGTGTCTGTCCCATGATCGCAAAACCTTGTTCGTCAGCGGGCCAATTCAGGCCCTTTCAACTTCTTCTGAATTTGTACATGTCAGCCTTTGAGCGGCTGAAGAATCGGGCATTGTGGCAATCTGTGCCGAGTTGATCAATGGGTCGCGTCGGAAATCATCCACTTCGAGAAACAGGGCCGCTGGCGAGTGCCTGTTTGCCGATAAAATGTGTTGCGAAGTGTCTGAGTGTGCTGTTTTCTCTTGAGTGACGTTTCTGAGCGGAGCGGGGTTGCGGAGTCGCCAGAATCGTCGACATTACGGCACAGGACGAATTCGGTCGATTGTCATCAGTCGGAGCCCCGAAAACATGGGTCAAAATAGAATCTGCTCCCTGACGCACGTGTGGCAAATCTCCAGGGTTATCAGCTTTGTCGTCGCCTTTGCCTGCGTTGTCGCAACGCAGGCATCCAACACCGTCCAGGCTCAGGGAAATGTCCTGACTGAGCAGGCCGTTCTGAAGTCGATCATCAGCGGGCAGAAGGCTCTGATTGCCCAGCAGGGGCCCAAAGGTGCGTGGGATTCGGCAGACCACGTCGTGGGCACGACGGCCCTGGCGACTCTGGCGCTGCTCAACTGCGGCATGAGTCCTGACGACGAGCCAGTCCGGAAAGGTCTGGAGTACCTTCGCTCGATCGGCGAGCCGGACGGAACGTACGAGGTATCGCTGCTTCTGATGGTTTATGCAGCTGCAAAAGACGCTGACGATAAGAGATTCCGGATGCCTGGTCTGGTCAGACGGCTAGAGTCTTCCCAGAAAACGTTCGGCGAAATGAAAGGCTGCTGGAGCTACTCCACAAACAGGAACGCTGTAATCGATACCGGTGGCGATCATAGTAACGGTCAGTTCGCCGTCCTTGGTTTGTATGAAGCCGCTATGGCAGGTGTTCCTGTTGACCGCGAAGTCTGGGAGAGTGCGAGGGAACACTGGGAACGCGCTCAAAACGGCGACGGCGGCTGGGGGTATTCAACCAGAGGAGGCGACAGCACCGGCAGCATGACCGTGGCGGGAATTGCCGTGCAGGTAATGACTTCGGCGATGCTGCGAGACGACGACAAACTCGATGCCGACGGAAATCCGTCCTGTTGTGCGAAGCCGACGGTCGACGAGTCGCTCGAAAGAGGTCTCCGCTGGATGGCCAATCACTTTTCGGTTGCGCGGAATCCCGGCGCCGGAGCCTGGAAATACTACTACCTCTACGGACTGGAACGAGCGGGGCGTCTGAGTGGGCGGCGGTTCTTCGGCGAAAATGACTGGTACCGCTCGGGGGCTCGCCAGTTGATCGGAATGCAGAACCTGCGAAATGGAGGACAATGGGATCCGGCTGGCAACGCCACGGATGCCAACACCGCAACCTGCTTCGCACTGCTGTTTCTTTCCAAAGGGCTGGCCCCGGTCCTGATCAATAAGCTGAAGTACGGCCCGGATGTTGCCGCCAGAGACGGCATCGACGACTGGAATCGACAGCCGGATGATATCCGCAATCTGACGTCACGGCTGACCGGTGCTGAGGGCTGGCCAAAGCTCATGACCTGGCAGGTTGTGGACATTAACGAAGCATCGGAAGACGGCACGGTCGGCGACATCAATCAGGCTCCGGTTCTCTACCTGTCCGGCTCGGACCGTCCCAAGTTCGACGACAACCAGATCGAAATGCTGCGTGAGTACGTGAACCTCGGCGGTTTCATCCTCGCGGTCAACAACTGCGGCACGGTTACGTTTAAGGAAGGTTTCGAAACGCTGATTGAGAAGATGTACCCGAATGGCGAAACCAGCCTGCAACGACTGACCGCAGAGCACCCGGTTTTTCGGACGGAATACCTGCTTGATGCCGACAGCTCGGAATTATGGGGTGCCGAGTTCGGCTGCCGCACCGCGATCATGTACGTGCCTGACGATCTAGCCTGCTTGTGGAACCGCTGGTCGAAACTTGAACCGCCAAACCGTCCCGCTCAGTTTTCTGGCCGCATCGAACGAGCGATGAGGGTGGGCACAAATATCATTACCTACGCCACGGGGCGGGAGCCGGTCAACAAGCTGAAACGCCAGGAACTCGCCAACCGCAACGGTGACGAGTCACGAGTCAGTCGCGGGCTGGTGCAGATCGCTCAGGTTCGACACACCGGCGGCTGGGATACGGCTCCTACGGCGGCGCGAAACATTCTCACCGCCGTTAACAGAACCGTCGGACTGACTGCTTCGACCGAACCCGCGACGGTTCTTCTGTCCGACAAAAACCTGTTTGATTACTCAATGCTGGTGATGCACGGGCGGCACGGATTCACCACAACCGCCGAAGAACGTGAGCGTTTAAGAGAGTACCTTCTGCGAGGTCGACTGCTGATGGCTGATGCCTGCTGCGGAGCGAAGGCGTTTGACGGTTCGTTCCGAGACTTCATGCAGGATCTTTTCCCGGGCCAGAAGCTCGAACGGATTCCGGTCGAGCACGAGCTTTTTACCAGCGACGAGTTTCATAATCTGCGGAAAGTTGATCGCCGAGTCGCTATTCAAGCGGAAAACGCCACGCTGGAAGGTGGCGCCGTCAGCGGTCCGCCGTTTCTGGAAGGGATCAAAATCGACGGACGTTACGTCGTTATTTACAGCAAGCACGACATCAGTTGCGCCCTCGAACGCCAGGCGTCCATCGCCTGCGCCGGCTACGTCACCGACGACGCCGTCCGCATTTCGGTGAATATTTTCCTGTACTCAATGCTGCGAAAAGGCGGCATCGCCGCAGCCCGGTAGGTGGCAGGGGACAGGCGTGACAGCAGGTCGACAGAAATGCGGCATTGTCCCGTTGTTCCGGATCAGCGACCGGTGACGGCAGCCGGTGGAGTTGTCTATCGACGCACGCGCCGCTAGCGTGTCTGAATCGAAGATTTGCGCGAGTTGAGGCTCAGCTTCCTCGCGTATTCAATTTACAACGAAACGTACGTTTCAAGCACAAACGAGAACAGATATGTCTGATACTGTCGCCGATGTTGTTGTAATTGGAGCCGGTCCCGGTGGGTATCCTGCTGCTTTTGCCGCTGCCGATCACGGCCTGAATGTGACGCTGGTCAACGCCGAGCCATCGCCTGGCGGTGTGTGCCTTCAGCGAGGCTGCATTCCTTCCAAGGCTCTGCTGCATGTCGCGAAGTTGATCAATGAGGCGAAGGACGCCGAAGAGTGTGGCCTGACGTTCGGCAAGCCGAAAATCGATCTCGATAAACTGCGAGGCTTCAAAGATTCCGTGATCGGTGGGCTAACGGGGGGCATCGGACAGCTTTGTAAAGCTCGTGGCGTGAATCTCGTCGAAGCGTACGCCACGTTCGTCGATTCCAACACGCTGGAACTCGCCAAGCCGGACGGTTCGAAAGAAACGCTCCGCTTCAAACACGCGATCGTCGCAACGGGGTCTTCACCGGCGATGCCGTCGTTCTTTGATCTCGGTGACGACCGGGTCATGGACTCAACGGGCGCGCTTGCTCTGGCCGACGTTCCTAAAAAACTGCTGGTGGTCGGTGGCGGTTATATCGGCCTGGAAATGGGTTCGGTTTACGCGGCGCTCGGTTCCGAAGTGACGGTTGTCGAGATGCTGTCTGGACTTCTGCCGGGGGCCGACCGTGACCTGGTGCGGCCACTTCAGAAGCGACTGGAGCGACAGTTCAAAGCCATTCATCTCAACACCAAAGTTGCGAGCCTGACCGCGAAGAAATCGGGCATTGTCGCCGCGCTGGAAGGCGAAGGGGTCGAGTCACCACAGACGTTTGATCGAGTTCTGATTTCGATTGGTCGCCGTCCAAACAGCCACGGCTTCGGTCTCGAAAACACAAAGGTCACGGTCGACGAAAAAGGCTTTATCACCGTCGATAAAAAACAGCGAACATCCGACCCCAGCATTCTGGCGATTGGAGACGTCGCCGGAGAGCCGATGCTCGCTCACAAGGCAACTCGAGAAGCGAAAGTCGCTGTGGAAGCTCTGATCGGCGAACCGGCTGAATTCGATAATGTCGCCATTCCGGCTGTCGTCTTCACCGATCCGGAACTCGCCTGGTGCGGGGTTACGGAAAACGAGGCCAAAGCCAGCGGAGCCGACGTCAAAGTGGTCCGTTTCCCATGGGCCGCTTCCGGCAGAGCACAATCACTGGCTCGGACAGAGGGCATCACAAAACTCATCGTCGACTCTGCAACCGAGCGAGTTCTGGGGGTGGGCATCGTCGGTCCGGGAGCGGGCGAGATGATTGCTGAAGGCGTCATCGCCGTCGAAATGGGCGTCGTCGCCCGAGACCTGGCGGATTCCATCCACGCTCACCCGACTTTGTCAGAAACAATCATGGAAGCCGCCGAAAGCATCTTCGGCCAGGCCACTCACAGCTACAGACCGAAGAAGTAGTGAGAGATTTAAGCCACAGAGATAAAAGTGTGTTGTGAAGAGAAGAACCGTAGGCTGGGGCATGACTCAGCAATCACGCCTGGAGTTGGGGCTCGTCCCTGCCTGTAATTGCTCGTGATTTTTTTCTCTGAGATCCCTGCGCTCTCTTTGGCTGAATCCTCTGCCTGTTTGATCGCCACTCCTGAACGAGCTTCAGCCATCAAGGAAATTGAAATGAATTTTCGCCACGCATGCGCTCTTGCTTTTTGTGCCGTCCTTGCTGTCAGCTCACTTGCTCAAGCGGAGAACTGGCCGAACTGGCGAGGGCCAAAGAACGACGGAATGAGCAGCGAAATCGGCCTGGCGACCTCTTGGGATGCTGAAAAGAACGTTACCTGGAAACTCAAGCTGCCCGGTTCCGGCGGTGCGACTCCAGTGGTGTGGGACGATCGTATTTTTCTGACGGCGGTCGTCGGCGACGAGCTGACTTTGATCTGCGTCGGGACAGACGGAAAGACTCGGTGGAGCAAAGTCGTCAGCACGGGAAACAAAGACGTCCGCGGCGACGAAGGCAACTCGGCAGCGAATTCTCCGTCGACCGATGGTAAGCACGTCTGGGCAATGTTTGCTAATGGCGCTCTGGCGTGTTTCACGGTCGATGGTCAGGAAGTCTGGTCGCTCGACCTGACAGAAAGATACGGCGAATTCAAAATTGCCTTCGGGCTCACATCGACTCCGGTCCTTGACGATGGTCGCCTTTACCTGCAACTGATTCATGGCGAGCAGAACGACGTACCAAGCGAAGGCCTGGTTGTCTGCCTGGATGCTGCTACCGGAAAACAGATCTGGATGCAGAAGCGACGCACTGACGGCACTCATGAGAACAAATCGTCGTACGCGTCGCCGATGATGTACGATCACGGTGGGCTGAAGTATTTCGTCACGCACGGTGCTGATTACACGATCGCGCACGATATTGAAACTGGTAAGGAGCTGTGGCGTTGCGGAAATCTGAACGTCAAAGCGAACTACGACAAGACGCTTCGTTTTGTCGCGTCGCCACTTTGTGCTGACGGAATGGTCGTCATTCCTACCGCCAAACGAGGTCCGGTTCGAGTCATTCGCCCCAACGGGAAAGGCGACATTACTTTCAACAAAGACGCCCACCTCTGGAGCCACGCAAAGACTCCTGACGTTCCGTCACCGCTCATTCACGACGGACTGGTTTATCTCTGCATGGCAGACGGAAACCTGTTTTGCCTGGATCAGAAAACGGGTAAGGAATACTACTTCGAGCGGACTCACCGCCAGCGGCACCGAGCCTCGCCGGTTTACGCTGACGGGCACCTCTATCTGACCGCTCGTGACGGCATCGTTTCTGTCGTCAAGACTGGGAAGAAGTTCGAGCTGGTTGCTCAGAACGAGCTGGGAGAAGCCATCGCCGCTTCGCCAGCGATCTCGAACGGAACAATCTATCTCCGAACGTTCGACTCACTTTGGGCCATCCGAAAGTAGGAGCCATTCGGAAGTAGTGCCGCTACCAGCGTTCGACCGGTCCGTTCGGGACTTTAATCAGAGCGGTGGCGACAGTTGATTCCCGCTCACCGTGTCGAGCAAGGATCTCGTCGGCGATCTTTTCGAACTCGTCGTACGATTCGAAGCGGCGCAGGCGGTCTTCGAGATCTTCGGGGATGCCGAGTCGCGCGCCGTACCAGCCGGCAAATTTTCGGAACAGTCTGCAACTGTACTCTTCATGCTGCTCGGTCATCAGTCGGAAATGACGACGCAGGAAGTGAACCTGCTCGTCAGGAGTTGGTTCGAAGTTCCAGTCTTCGCCCAGCGCCGCCAGTTCCAGCCGACGAAAGATCCAGGGGTCGAGCATCGCTCCGCGACCGATCGCGATCGCATCGCAACCGGTCGCTGCCTGCATGGCCAACGCGTCGTCGACACTTCGGACGTCGCCGTTTCCGACGATGGGGATTTTGTCGACGGCCTCGACGACTTTGCGGACTCCATCAAGATCGACGGAGCCACCAAAGCCTTGTGCTCTCGTGCGACCGTGAATGGTGATCGCCGCAACGCCGAGCTGTTCAAAGGCGGCGGCAAGTTCCGGCGCGGTCAGGTTGTGGCGATCCCAGCCGAGTCGCATCTTGACGGTGACCGGGATTTTCACCGCGTTGACAACTCGTGATACCAGTTCGCAGGCCGAGTCGTACTCGCAGGCAATTCTCGCTCCGCCGCCCTGGCCATTCACTTTAGCCATTGGACAACCCATGTTGATGTCGACGCCTTCGTAACCGCGGTCTTCCAGCCAGGCGGCGGCTGTTGCGAGCACGTCAGGTTTGCTGCCGAAAATCTGAATCGAGAGTGGTCGGTCGACGTCGCTTGTTTGGATCAGCTCAAGCGACTTGCGGTTTTGAGACAACAACGCTGTCGCGTGTACCAGATCCGTCGTCGCCAGGCCCATCCCGCCCAACTCGCGAATCGCCGTCCGAAACGCGAGATGCGTGTAACCGGCCAGTGGCGCAAGAAAGAACCGCGACGGGAGAATTCGATCGCCGATTCTCAATTCCCGGGCTCCTCGGTCGTCTGTATTTTCTGCTGCCGATTGGTCGTTCATCGTGGAGTGCAGATTGAAGTTTGAGCCGAGTTTACGAGCTGTGCTTAAATCGAATCCTGGCGTCAGCCGGTGCCGCCAGTTGGCTGGAGTCAGCCGCCGACGAGCATACGCTTGACCGACGACCGACAAAACCACCAGTCAGCGTTCAACTGACAGCGATCAGTCGATGTGGTGAAAGTCGAAACCGAGATCGAAGCAGCGTGCCGAGTGTGTCAACGCGCCGATGCTGATTCGCTCGACGCCGGTTTCTGCGATGGCTCGAATCGTTTGCAGCGTGATGCCGCCGCTGGCTTCCAGCAGAACCTGAGGAGCGATTTCGTTTCTTAGCCGCACGGCCTCATGCAGTTGGTCAAGGGGCATATTGTCGAGCAGGACGATGTCAGGTCGTCCTTCGAGCACGTCTCGGAGTTGCTCGATTGTGTCGACTTCAAACTCAACCGACACGCCCGTCGGCGATTCTGCACGAGCCTGCCGGACTGCGTCGGCGAGTCTTGAATTTCCAACCTGCCGGGACCACGACGCAATATGGTTATCCTTGACGAGGACTCCGTCGAACAGCCCCATCCGGTGATTTGTGCCGCCACCCGCTCTCACTGCGTACTTCGCCAGGCTTCGCCAGCCGGGCAACGTCTTCCGTGTGTCGAGAATTGTTGCGGCCGTCCCATTTGCCGCTTCGACGAACTCGTGCGTGAGACTGGCGATGCCGCTCAAGTGCCCGACAAAGTTCAGAGTCGTGCGTTCGCCGATCAGGATTCCCGTCAGTGGACCACCGACCCGTGCGACGACTTGGCCGGGCTCGACTGAAGTTCCGTCAGGAACCTCCGGAACCCAGCCAACGAGCGGGTCAACTTTCGCGAAGACGAGTTCACCGATCGGCAACCCGGCAACGATTCCAGCCTCACGAGCCACCACCAGAACTTCAGCGCGGTCTCTCTCGCCGATCAACGCGTTGCACGTCAGATCGCCCACGCCTGCGAGGTCTTCCGCAAGTGCCAGGTCGATCAGCCGCTCGGCAGCCGTGCGATCCATAGGGGTGAATTCGGGTCTGGGATTCGGCACAGCCGGTTGCCTCAGAGTCTGATTCGCGAACTGGTCAATCTGGTCTGGCTGTCAACCGATCAGAACTGGGTTGTGTCGAAGGATTCCGGTCCGGTCGGCGGCGGTGGGGGATTCTGGGAGTCTTTCAGCTTTTTCTCGTACTGCCCCCATGAATGCTTCAGAGATTCGAGAAGTCTCGGCACGTTCGGGGCCGACAGAAAGACTCGGGCTGAAACGACTGATTTCGGGAAGAAGGTCGTAATGAAGTCAAACGAAAATTCCGTCGGCGTGTGACCGATCATCACGGCGTTGGCGTACGTGCCGCTCATTTCGGTCTTGCCCCATTTGAGCTGATCGTACAATTCCTGAGCGTTGACCTGCGGCTGCGGCTGGTCGGGTTTCGGCTGAGCGGCGTCGGGCAGTTTTGGCTCGCCAAATCGCTTTTTGTAGTTCTCAATGTTGTCGGATAACGCCTGGATCATTCTGGGAATGACTGGCGGCGGAATGACGACTCGAGCTGCGACCTGGTGAGGTCGGGTCATGCGAAGCAGAAAATCGACGACAAACTCATGTGACCCGTTCAGAACGACTGCTCCGGTGCTGAATACCCCTCGGGCGACATTTTCAGGGACCAGAGCGCCAACCTGACTGTGCTGGATCTCCTGGCTCTGGACGTCCGGGTTGCTCTGTCCGTCGTCGTTGCCGTCATTTTTCGGAGCATCGTCCGAATCTTCCGGTGGATCAAAATTGAAATCGTTGCTCATGAGTCGGTGCGCCAGCCTGTGCGTAAAATTGCAGAGTCAATTGACTTGTGAGTCGCCTGGTCAAAATGCCGTCAGCGACGGCTCCGAAGTTTGTACGGTGCGAGCAAGCTCCGTCAACTCTGTTCGAGCGAAGTTTGCACGGCGGCTAACCACGAAGAAAAAATCGTCATAAATTGAGGCAGAAACTGATGATGTGTCGTCATCTCAATGCGAGGCCGTATCCTGTTAAGTTGTTCCTGGCGTTTCGATTGAATCTTCAGGACTGCTCGCTAAAGTGTGCGGCTTGAATCAGAGGCAAAAGGAATACTCGTACAGTAAGGCAGTCGGAAAAGAATGTCGATTACAGCTGAAAAAAAGACAGAACTGATCGGTGAGTTCAAAAAGTCGGACAATGACACAGGTTCGCCTGAGGTCCAGATCGCGGTGCTCAGTCACCGAATTGCGAATCTGACTGAACATCTTCGGAGCAACATGAAGGATCATTCCAGTCGCCGAGGACTGTTGACCCTGGTTGCTCGTCGTCGAAGTCTTCTTAACTACGTAAAGAAGAACAGCGAAGACACCTACAAGAGTCTTGTTGAGCAGCTCGGACTCCGAAAGTAACGAATAAAGGCGACGCGATTGCGTCGCCTTTTTCTTTTGATTGCTCGTCAGGTTGCTTGTCGGCAGTCGATCTTGCGCAGGTTCAGCCGCTCCTGGGATTCATTGCTGGAGTGGCCTGTTCCAATGAGTTGAGTTCTGCTTGTCGTGGAACTCTGAAACGGCTGGTCACGGACTTCATCTTCGCGGTTGGAGTGTTCTCAGGAGTTGCAGGACTCTAGCAAGTCTTGTCGCCTTGAATTTGCAGCCGTTGTGTGTTTGTCAGTTTTCGTGTTGGTAAGAGGCTCGGTCGTCATCGCTCTGGTCATGAGCGTTCACCGTTCCCGTCTCAGTTTTCGGCGTTCGCTGTTCTGCATTTCTGAAGACAGAACCGCTTCCCGGAGTCACTCCTCAGCCAGCTTTCTGCTGAGAAGAAAACGGCCTGAGACTGTTTTGAGTGTCCGCTTTCAAGCCTTGCTTCTGGCTGAAGCTTCGTTCGCCGTTTGCATTCTGGACCCATTGGGGTTGCGCCGGCGAGATTTGTGAAGGAAAGAAAATAATGCCTAAAGTTACAGTCGAACGAGAAATCGGTGGTCGTACATTGAGCCTGACCACGGGCGAAATTGCCAAACAGGCCAGTGGATGCGTCATCGTTCAATATGGTGAAACAACAGTTCTGGTCGCGGTGCAGACCGGTGCTCCGCGAGCAGGAATCGACTTCTTCCCGTTGATGGTCGATTATCGGGAACGATTTGCTGCCGCCGGTAAATTTCCGGGCGGATTTCTGAAACGCGAAGGGCGACCGACGACACGTGAAATTCTGACGGCTCGATTGACCGACCGTCCGATTCGACCGCTCTTCCCGAAAGGCTACAACGACGAAGTCCAGATCATGGGCAACGTTCTGGCCTACGACGGCGAGAACGATCCGGATGTTCTGTCGATTAACGGAGCAAGCGCTGGCCTGATGATCTCGCCATGCCCGTTCCTCGGCCCGATTGGTGCTGTTCGGGTTGCGCTCGTTGACGAAGATCTGGTGCTCTTCCCGACCGCTGCTGAGCTGGCCGAAAGCAAGCTCGATCTGATCGTTGCTGGCAGCAAAGAATCGGTCCTGATGATCGAAGGCTTCGGGGATCAGTTGCCGGAAGACGTCATGGCCGACGCCATCATGTTCGGTCACGAAGCGATTGCCGAACTCTGCGACCTGCAACTTGAACTGGCTCAGAAATGTGGAGTCGAACCACCAGTCGTCGAAGCTCCGGAAGTCAACCCGTTTGACGCCATTCTGATGGAGCGGGCTTACGCTCGTCTGAAGGAAAGCAAAGTCGGAAAGTCCAAGGCTGACCGTCACGCAATCTCCGATGAACTCAAAGCTGAGCTTCAGGCTGAATTCTTCCCGGGCGAGGCTGAAGAGACCGAAGACGGCAAGACACTCGCGCAGTTCAACAAAGCCTTCTACAACGCCGGCAAGCAGGCTGTTCGCGATCTGCTGCTGGAAGGCGTACGACTTGACGGTCGAGCACCTGGCGACCTGCGGGCAGTTTCCGGAGACGTCGGGATCATCCCGCGAGTTCACGGTTCTGCCATCTTTACCCGTGGCGAAACTCAGTCGCTGGCGACGATTACCCTCGGTACCGCTCGCGACACTCAGCGAGTCGACGGTCCGGTAGAAGAGTACGAAAAGCGATTCATGCTCGACTACAACTTCCCTTCGTACTCGGTTGGCGAATGCCGTCCGATCAGAGGACCTGGGCGTCGTGAAATCGGCCATGGAATGCTCGCCGAACGGTCGGTGGCGTGGGTTCTGCCCAAAGCTGAGAAATTCCCGTACGTCATCCGCGCGATTTCGGACATCACCGAGTCAAACGGTTCCAGCTCGATGGCGTCGGTTTGCTCGACAACACTGGCTTTGATGGATGCCGGCGTGCCAATCAATCAGCCTGTGGCCGGGATTTCGATCGGTCTGATCAAAGAGGGAGACAAGTTCAATCTCCTGACCGACATTCTGGGTGACGAAGACCACTACGGCGACATGGACTTCAAAATCGCCGGAACGGGTAAAGGCATCACTGGAATTCAGCTTGACCTCAAGATTGACGGGATCAGCGAAGAAATCATTCGAGCAACTCTCGAACAGGCGAAAGATGCTCGTCGCGAACTGCTTCGAATTATGCTCAAAGCGATCTCTCGTCCTCGCCAGGAAATCTCGGAGTTTGCTCCACGACTCCTGCAGACCAAGATCGATCCGGAAAAAATCGGCCTGCTGATTGGTCCCGGCGGAAAGACGATTCGAGCACTTCAGGAAGAAACCGGTACGCAGATCGACATCCAGGAAACTGGCGTCGTGACGATCGCTTCGCGAGAAGCTGCTGGTGCTGAAGACTGCCTGGCTCGCATTGAAGCCATGACCGAAGACGTCAAAGTCGGACGTATTTACAACGGTAAGGTCAGCTCGATCAAAGACTTTGGAGCATTCATCGAGATCGCTCCAGGGAAAGACGGCCTTTGTCACATCAGTGAACTGTCTGATGGCTTCGTGAAGAGCGTTTCCGACATCTGCAAAGTGGGCGACACCTTCGAAGTCAAAGTCATCGCCGTCGATGATCAAAACCGAGTCAAGCTGTCTCGCAAGGCTGTTCTCGCTGAACAGAACGCTGCCGCTGATGGCGACGATTCAGATGACGAAGGCGACTCAGACGATGAATAACAAACCATTCGGCTGGGTGAGCGTTGCTGCTTGCCTGTCTGACGTTTGAATGAAATCGAAAAGGGCGAGCAGAAATGCTCGCCCTTTTTTCATGGAGATGCTCAGATTCGGAAACCGCAGATGCTGGTAGAATTTTTGGGATGAATCTGCGTTTATCGGTGACGATCTTCGACCGATTAGCTGACTGCAATCTCAAAAGTCGTCTCGTTCGTCAGCGTCGTCCATGGAGTCGACGTTGGATTCGGAACGGGGAGTGCGGCGGAAGACAGCGACGACGTCGTCGATTTCGACGACGAATAGAACGTTGTCTGATTCCAGGTCAACCGGAATTGCGTTCTTCGGGTGGAAGAGCACCTTGTCGTACTTGCGAACCGGGAAGTCTTCATCATTGGCAATTTGAGCGCTGATTTCGACGACGCGGCCAGTGATGGTTGGGATCTCGGCCTGATCCGGGAGGACAATGCCGCCTTTCGTCGTCTGGCGGGCTTCGTCTTTCCGAATCAGAATCCGGCTTCCCAGCGGTTCAACAAATTCCTGAATGCTCATGGTGTTTCTAAGGTCGCAAGAGTTGAATCAGTTTGCAGAACGGGCGGCCCGTTTGAATTGGCACCTGCCGAACATCGTAGTCCACATCGCCAGTATTGGCTAATGCTGAGCCATGCCGGTGGACTTGTAAATCTTTTCGAACCAGTTTGCGATCGTTGAACGGCGGGATTGGTCATGATTTCGGTGATGACTTTGCGGTCGATCGAGCCACCATTCCGGCGAGATAGGCGGCCTTGAATCCGGCGTCGATATTCACAACGGCGACGTTCGAGGCACAACTGTTGAGCATGGAGAGGAGTGCGGATACGCCGCCAAAGTTCGCGCCGTAGCCGACGCTGGTGGGAACTGCAAAAACCGGAGTGCTGACATGTCCGGCCACGACGGACGGCAGTGCGCCTTCCATACCGGCGACGACGACGACGGCATCCGCCAGGCGAAGTTGTTCGACTCGGTTCAGCAATCGTTGTGGGCCGGCGACGCCAACATCGACGACCAGATCAACGTCGCAATTCATCCAGCGGATTGTCTCGGCGGCCTCTTCCGCAACGGGGAGGTCGCTGGTTCCGGCGCTGACCACCGCGACAAGGCCCCGACTTTCAGAACTTTCTGGAGAGATTCTCAGCGTCCGGGCAGTCTTGTTAAAGACCACGTTTGGAAATCGCTCCTGCACGGCAGCGGTCTGATCGTGATCAACCAGAGTTGCCAGGCAGGCTTGCCCCGCCGCGGTCAATGCTTCGAAAACTCCAACAATCGCCTCCGGGGTCTTGCCTGGCCCATAGACGACTTCCGGAAATCCGCATCGTTCCTGGCGGCCCAGATCGACGCAGGCTTCTGGCGTGCTCGCGATCCGGTCCAGCGATGCTCGGCTTTGTTCTAAGTCAGCTTCAAAGACGCAAGCCTGTGCCTCAATCAGTAGCTGATCGACGGCAGCGGGCAGCGAGGTCGAACCAGCCATCAACTGATTCAGTATTTCCTCGAGCTGTTTTCTTTCCACGGTTGGGTTTCCTGAATCTGAATTCGGCAACGGCCTGGCAGTGGCCCTTCAATGACTTCGATCGTGTTTTCCTGATAAACCCGAAGAGTCCGACATCGTCGTCACGAGAATGCTGTCTGACTTTCCGGAATAACCGTCACAGGCAGCCCAGTCCTTCTCAATTCACAAACCCGCAGACGTTTTGTTGCCGGACAATGAGGCAGAATACGAAATACTGAATTAAGGGCTGGTTGTTCCAATCACAACGGTTCGTGCAGAAACGATCTCTGCAACGGCGTCGAATGGAGCGATTGTAGCGATGTTTTCAGTGTATTGTGGCTTCTGATCCGGTACTGGCAAATCTCCTGGCGAACCGGTCTGAAGCTACAAACCCGATTCTGACCTTGACACTGACTTAATCATTCTAAAGTCATCGCCCGGTAAGGGCCGAAAGTAAGGTCAGATGGTCGGTGTCTGATCAGTCTCGTCCTGCAACTTGGAGGGAGCAGGACGGCACTGCCAGACAAAAGGCCATCTCGGGATTGGCAGCAGGGAGAGCTGCTCGGCAGAACATTGATGCAATGGCGATTGGCATCCGTTTTCTGTCGCCCGTCGTCAATGACGAGCGGTTTGTCAAAAGAGATAGCTCACTGGAGACATCTTTCGCGACACGTCGGTCGGAAGCGATGCCCGGAAAGCGAGTCGGCAAAGACTTCACAACAGGAAGTCTGGGTCGAGACTTTTCGGGGCGACCCTGGAAAATGAGTTTCCTCGAAGAAGAGAAGCGGAGAAACGAAAGTCCTCAGTTTTGTGTTGCCGACGTAAGGCAGGTGAGGAATCGGTGGGAGATACCGATAAATCACCCGGTAACTGGAGACAAACCCCGACCCAACACCACGGTGGCTCTCAGGAAGGACCCAGCGGCTTAAGAGAGCCAGCCATCGTAGGGGGGTGCAGAAATTCGCGTGAGACCGAATTCCTGCATAGCAAAGTGAAACTGGAGCCCGCGATGAAGACGATCTTCACTACTGGACAGGTAGCTAAGATCTGCAAAGTTGCACCACGAACGGTCAGCAAATGGTTTGATTCGGGACGCCTTCGTGGCTACCGAATTCCTGGTTCCCAGGACCGTCGGATCCCGCGAGAGCATTTGATCCGATTCCTGAAAGAACACGGAATGCCACTTGGTGAACTTGAAGACGAAGCAATGGGTAAAATCCTGCTCGTCGGTGCAGAACCTGTGATCAAGTCTAGCCTGAATGAGATGATCACGCCTGAAGACTTCAAAATCGAATACGCCCAGAGCGGATTCGAGGCTGGAATTCAGGCCGAATCGTTGCACCCTGATTGCGTCGTCGTTGACTTCGCTATGGGACGTAACGATGCGTTGCTGATCGCTCAGAACCTTCGACGTAACCCCGAGTATTCCGAAACTGTACTGATCGGACTGCTCAGCGACGAAGACAACGCAGCCGGTTTCGACCGGACGATCTTTAATGAGACCTTCCGCAAACCGTTCGACTCAGCTCTGCTCGCAGAACGAATTCGAACGCTTGTCGGTCGTAAGAAGCAATTCGCCTGATCGAACCCAGGTCGGGAGTCATTCGCCAGGGGAAGCTCATGACCGACGTGGCAAGGACGTCACACTGGACTTAGGTCCTGACGTATCAGTGCGGATATCAGAGTAATCAGTGAAGCCCGGTCAGACACCTGTCTGATCGGGCTTTCTTTGTGCGCCCGGTCCATCTTTAGAGTGGCTGAGATGTAATCCGTAGGGGATATCAAACGCAGCTCGGTGCACCATGTTTCTGCCGGCATTCTCAGTGCGATGCCGACGCTCAACCTTTCGTAATCTGCAAAGTTGCGTCGATCGAACTCCGCGTTTGTGAATCGTTGCTCTTGATCGATCGAGAATAGAAGTCAGACTGAATGTTTGAAGCGACCGTCTGAAATCCAGCGAGCGTCCTGTTCGAACGAGAGGACTTCCGTGCTTTCAATCCTCAACAAAGGAACGCGGCTTTGCGACGGTATTTCTCGTCGTGAACTCATGCGGGTTGGTTCGCTGACGCTGGGCGGCCTGTCGCTTCCGCAGTTGCTTGCGGCAAAGCAAATTGCACAGCCGGCTTCCGTTTCGGACAAGGCTTTCGGTCGAGCGAAGAACGTGATCTTCCTCTATCTGGCTGGAGGACCTCCTCAGCATGAGACGTTCGATCCAAAACCGAACGCTCCTGATGGCATCCGCGGCCCGTTCAAACCGATCAGCACGAACGTCCCCGGAATTCAGTTTTGCGAACTGTTGCCGCGAACGGCGGCGATGAGTGACAAACTCGCAGTCTGCCGATCGATGGCCACGGACGACAACGTGCACTCATCGAGCGGTGCGTGGGTTCTGACCGGTTACAAGTACCGCGGCCCGAATCCTCGAACGATTCAGCCAACTGACTGGCCTTACCTTGGCTCTGTTGTGAAGCAGCTGAAGCCGAGCGAGCAACTCCCGGCTCTGACGTCAGTCTGGCTGCCAGACGTCATGCGGCTGAACGAAAACGTCACGCCTTCCGGCCAGACCGCAGGCTTTCTGGGACCGCAGTGGAATCCAGAAGTCTTTGTAGGGGATCCTGCCGAACCGACGTACGAAATTGAAAGCCTCCGCGAAACAGACATCACGCCAGTTCAACTCGAACGTCGGCAGTCTCTGCTGTCTCAACTCGAAGACCGTTTTCGACACCTTGATGGCTCATTCAAAACGTACGGAGCATTCCAGCAGCAGGCATTCGATCTTCTGACGTCGGGCAAGGCACGCCAGGCGTTTGATATTGCAAAAGAGCCAGACCACGTCCGCGATCGATACGGTCGAAATCGCTGGGGGCAGAGTGTGCTTCTTGCTCGGCGACTGGTTGAAGCTGGCGTTCGGCTCGTCCATGTTCAATGGCCGCGCGAGCCTGGCGACAACGCGTCTGACAATCCCTTATGGGACACACACGCTCAGAACGCGGACCGCGTTGAAGACGTCCTGTGCCCAATGTTCGACGTTGGCTTTTCGGCGTTAATCGAGGATCTCGATCAACGCGGCCTGCTCGATGAAACTCTTGTTGTGACGATTGGCGAGTTTGGTCGCACTCCAAAGATCAACGCGAAAGGCGGACGTGATCACTGGGGCTCGGTCTTCAGCTTCGTGATGGCCGGGGCGGGAATCAGCGGCGGGCAGGTTTACGGATCGAGCGACAGGAACGGTGGCTTTCCAGCCAGCGACCGCGTTCAACCGGGCGATCTGACGGCGACGATGTTCCACCTGCTGGGAGTCCCGCATCAGGGACATTTCATCGATGCTCAAGATCGTCCGCATCGGCTGACTGCGGGTGAGCCACTCTGGAAGTTACTGGGAAGTGAACCGGCGACCGCCGAACGAGTGGCATCGGCAGGTGATATCGCCCGTGTCCCTCCGTTCGACCCAACCCGGTACCTCGTTCATACCGACTTCGCTGAGAAAGAGCCGCTGAAGCCAATCACGGCCCCGTCTCGCCCCAAGGGCTGGCGAGCGAATCCACTGAATTCAGCCGGAGAGAACAACTTCGGCTCGGCTGTGTTGCGAGATCTCAGCCATCAAACGGCGGCTATCGGGTTCAATCTTGCTGATGGCTCACCACTTGAAATCGCTCAGAACTCGAAAGCGTACATCGCTCAGGAAGTTCGCAGTCCGTATCCCGGCTCGTACGTCTTCCGGGTTCGACTTCGAGTGGGGACTTCATCGCCGGAATTCTTTGCGAACGTCTTCCGTCAGCACTTCACTTGCCGACTCGTATTTTTCCAGTTCAACGCTCAGACGAAATTCGTCAACGAGTCGCACGAACTGGCGTCAACGACGGTCGACCTGAAACTGCACGAAAGCGGCTCCAACGAGTGGCAGACCGCAGAGCTGTCAAAGACTTTCGTGAATCCAAATCCCGGCTCGAACTTTTCATTCGGGGCGGGTATGGGAGTCTCGATTCAGCTTATCAAATCAAGCAGCGGCACGCTCAGTATTGCCGCCGACGATCGTGCATTCGTCAGGGTTGCCGACGTCGAGCTGGACTTTCTCGGCAAGGAAGTCGACGACAACGTCAAAGTTTGAAAATGACAAAGTCTGGGTTGTCATTGCTGAACGAGTTGCCGCAGGTGTCAGGCGTCGGTTGGTCGCGATGAAGTTACGCTGTCCGGCCAGTACGCTTTCAGAATTCGTTTTCAGTGTTCTGCAGAATGGTTACTCCAGAAACGATGGCTACTCCGGGGGGCCAGTTCCTGCTCAGAAGCCATAAAACAGTCTAATGGTTAATCACAAACTCGTTGGAATTGAGCAGCGACCAGAAGACGTCCTGCAGACCGACAACGGGGTCGCTGTAGTTGCCCCTGGCGTAGACATCGTTGAAGGCGTCAAGTTCTGCAGGAGTTGGTTTTCGAGACAGCGCGACCAGGAACAATGTTTCGATTTTTGCCGGCGTATTCCTGTTTCTTGACCGTGCCGCGCGTGTCGCCGCCAAACGGGCCTGAGTCACCGTTTTCGGCGCGGACGTCGCATTATCATCTGGTCGCCCCGTGGCCGATAAGACAACACTGCGCAGAAAGCTGCCGTTTCCTCCGCCCAGAGCGTTGTTCATCAACTGGCCGTTCATCAGCAGCAAGGCCTGCGGGATCGTTCCGTTGAAAGAAGTGCTCTCGTCGTTTTCGTCGGTCCCGAAAGTTTGAACGAATTGACGCAGCCAGGTGGCTCGCTGAGCTTCCGCCTCGTCGGATGTTCGATTCGCCTGATCAGCCGCCGTCGCTATCAGAAGTGAATCATAAAGCTGTTCGGCACGGAACTGTTTAAGGTACATGTGGCTGAAAATCGGTATCTCACCGGCGGCCGGATTGTCATCGATATTGGCCTCATTGAATCTGCTGGTGAGGTTGTAAGCTTCGCTGGCGGCAATCCATCGGATCAGCCGTTTGTTGTCGTATCCGGCTTCGCGAAACTGCCCCGCAAGATATTCCAGCAACTTCGGATGCGATGCCTGATTATGCGGGCCCATGTCGTCGACCGGTTTTGTGAATCCGTAACCAAACAGCTGCCCCCAGATACGATTCACCTGCGTCTCTGCGAGAAAGGGCTTGCTTGGGTCAGTGATGAATTCTGCGAGTTCGACGCGAGGCTTCGTTTGTGCCCGTTGCCGGCCACGATTGCGGAGTTCCAGAAGGTCAACGGTCACGTCCAGTTCGTCGACTTTTACGCCGTCACCATCAAAGAACTGCCGACGTGCCGACTGCATCGTGCCGTTGCGTTTTTCAAAGTCGACCATGATTGCAGCTGGGCTGTCTGTCAGCGTCACTGCTCCACGGTTCGGATTGCCCTGTCTCCGAGTTCCTCGGAAGAAGGCATTCATTCCCCAGAATTGAGCCTGCTGCCAATCGTTGAACGGGTGATTGTGGCACTGCGTACATTGCAGTTGCCGACCGAGAAACAGTCGTGCCGTGATCGACGTTGCTGGAACGGCCATCTCGTTCAAGTGGCTGGAGAGGAAAACGACGGCCCCGTTTTCCTCGCTGCTTCCTTCCGCGGTTAGCAGCTCTTTCACAAACTGGTCGTATGGGATGTTTGTATAAATCGCATTTCGCAACCAGCGGTCGAGCGCCGCTCGTCCACCGCCTCGATTATTCGTTCGACCGACAAGCAGATTGCCCCAGATGCTGGCTGAGTTGCGGATGTAATCTTCGTGGTCGAGCAACTGATCGACGAACCTCGCCCGCTTGTCGTCGGCTTCCGAATCAAGAAACGCCGTCAGCTCTGAGTAAGTCGGGATTCGGCCGACGATGTCCAGCGCCGCTCGCCGAGCAAACTCGGCATCATCGGCTTTCTCAGACGGAGTGACTTCGTTGTCTTCCCATCCCTGCCGGATGTGCTCATTGATCTTTGCCACGATGTCCGAGTCAGAATCTGCGTGAAGACTTGAAGTCTGCAGGCCGACCGCGAACGTGGCGAGTAAATAAAGTGCGATGGATGGTCTCGTTGATAAGTTCTTCATTTCTCGCGCTGCCTTTAATGCAACCAGGCGATTGTTCTGTTGTCACATAAGTGTTGACGCAATACCGCGACGACGCAAAGGAATGCTCGAAAACTCCATTCGAGTTTTTTCTCCACCAATCACTTGAGAGTCGGTCATGATTCCAGCCTCAGCAGGTGGTGACGCAGCAGGTTGAGGGCTCCTTTGGCGGCTCGTGGTCGAGCGATGGCCGGGTCGACCAGAATTTTGTGTTCGTGTACCTCGTTGACGTTTTCTCCGGCCAGGGCGATGAACGATGTGGCCGGCTCGCCCGGAGCGGATGGTTCTGTGAATGGTGAAATTGATAGCGCGAAATCGCTTTCGAATCGTCGTCGAGCGTTCTGTGCCATCTCAAGAGTTTCTTCGGCGGAGACAAGACTCATCGACCCTCCCGCGACGTCGTCGGGACCAGTCCCTCCGTCATTGCCGAGAGAAATGACAACGCTGGGCGACGCATTCAGAACGACTCCGCCCAGGAAGCACGAATCGGCTCCCGGTGTCGTTGACAGCATTTGAGCCAGCAATCCGCGAGTACCCGCTTCAACGGTCGTGACCGCCTGCCCTCGTTTCAGAAGCATACCGACAACGGCAGATTCCAGAGTATGGTCGTCTTCGCCGAAAATGAGCTTTCCAAGTTTCTCATTAATCAGCGTTTTGGTTTCGGCAATCAGACTGTCGCATTCGGCGATGCTTGATCCGTGAGCGGCGATTCTCAGACTGATCGTGGCCGACGACGCGGTGATGCCGACTTCCGGGTTGCGGTTTCTGGCGGTCAGATCCCCGAGCATCGCTTCGATGTTCGATTCCCCCTCCCCGAAACAATGCACGCTGCTGCGGCGGATGACCCGCTGTCCGCCGGGGAGCCGCGGAAGCACCTGCTCGCGGTACATGATTTTCATTTCGCTTGGGACGCCTGGCATCGCGGCCAGAAAGCTGGGCGAACGACCTTCACGCGGGACTTCCACCCAGATGCCCGGAGCCGTACCGACCGGGTTGTGCAGTACCTCGCTGCCGGCTGGAAACATCGCCTGAATTTTATTCCGTTCAGCCATGACTCGACCGCGTTTTTCGAACAGGTTCTGAATGAACTTCAGCGATGGTTCGTCGAGGATCAGTTCGGTGCCGGTCAGTTCGGCGATCAATTCCCGCGTCAGATCATCGAGAGTCGGTCCCAATCCGCCGGTGACCAGCACGATGTCAGAACGGTTTACTGCCGTCTGGAAAACTTCGAGCATCGCCTGCCGGTCGTCGGCCATCGTCGCGTGAAAGTGGACGGGGATGCCGATTTCAGAAAGCTCGGCGCTGAGCCACTGACTGTTAGTGTCGAGCTTCGCTCCGCTGGTGAGCTCGCTGCCGATCGAAATAATCTCTGCCTTCATGGCGTCTGGGTTCCTGTGACTTTCCGGTTGCGGATTGAATTAGGGGCTGGCCTGAATGGGTGCTGGTTCGAGCGAGGAAACATCGTTCAAAAGAGGCTTTGTTGCGTCCATCAGAATTCCGAACAACCCGGAGAAAAAGAAGGCGACGGCGCAAACCACGAACATCATGTTCCAGTCATTCAGAGTGGGATTTTCGCCGAGGAAGTAATCGTAGATCAACGGCGAGACGGCAGCTCCAAGATTGCCCCACATGTTTCCCCAGCCAAGCACCGATCCGACCTGGCGACCGCCAATGTCCTGTGTGAACGCCCAGACGGACGGTGTTCCGAAGTCGGTCGCAAACGCCACAACCGAGAACAGTCCCACAAAAACCCAGGGAGTGTTGAGGGCCGAATCAGCCGGAAGCTGCGTCGTAATGCCGACACAACACAGGTAGGCCGTCAGCGCGACGACGCGGGAACCTGCAATGGGAAGTCGTCTTCCCCATTTAATGCCGACCTTCGAAGCCAGCAGGTCGGTCACCTTGCCGCCCGACATCATCCCCAGCATTCCGATCAGAACAGGAGTCATCGCCATTGTGCCGCGTTCAAGAATCGGCACGTTGTGAACATCGAGCAGATACCGCGACAGCCAGGTGACCAGAAAGACCCATCCAACATTCGTTCCCCATTGCGAGAAACAGCTGCACCACATATTGAAGCTCAAGACGAGCGCTTTGATCGGAGCTGGCTCCAGCTTCTGACCGTCGTGCTTTGCGAGGCCTTCACGGCCTTCCAGAATCAACGCGTGCTCAGCCTGGTTGCTCCACGGGTGCGCTTCCGGTCGGTTGTAGAAAAAGAACCAGAAGAAACCGGCGACCAGAATTCCGGCAGAACCGTAAACAAAGAGAATCGGTCGCCAGCCTTGTCCGTAGAACTTCTTGATCTCCTTTCCGAATACCCCTTCCAGAACGAAGCGGTTGAATCTTCGCATCGTCCGTTCGTCAATTGTTGAATCACCGGCGGTCAGTCGTTTGAGAGTTGTGAGTGACTCTTTAGGAAGGTTGAGCGATTTCATCGTCTGCGAGTCATAAAGGTCAGGCAGATTAATCAGCCTCGCAAAGTACATGGTCAGAACATTCGGGTCCGCAGTCGGTGAATTTCTGATGAACTGTTCGAGTTCGGAGAGGTCTCGAGCCTCCACCAGCCCGTCGGGAAGCGACTCCTCAACTGACAACAGCCTTAGCGTTACCTCTGTCTTCAGCCAGGTGTCGTCAAGTTTTTCAGTGATCTCCGCTCTGGGCTGTTTGATTCGCAGTGCCTCAAGCATTGGGTCATACCAGTTGACCGTTGCGGCTTCAGACAAGGTTTTCAGTTCATCGTGCAACTCGCTGAGGCGGAACAAATGACCGGCAGGTGTGAGCGATATTCGCTCTTCGTTGGAGAGGCGGGTTATCAGGGTGGCTTCCAGAGAAGTCTTGTTCGTTTTCTTCGATTTGGCCGTCGTATCGGGCGTCAGTCGTGAAGCAATCTGATCGGGAAGCAACAGGTCGCTCTGCGCGATCTCTACCGGCGCGTCGCCTGGAACAAACTGGATGATCAGAAAAGCGGTCAGTAGCGGAGCAATTGCTCCGCCGACCCTGCCGCCGGTAGCCACAACCGCGCTCGCGGTACCGCGAGCAACCGTCGGCATCCAGCGTCCAACAATCGATGCTGCCGTCGGATAGGCTCCGGCTTGGCCCAGTCCCAGACCGAGCCGCGAGACCACCAGCATCGTGAAGGTTGTGGCGCCGCCGATCAGTCCTGTGAAAAACGACCAGGTCAGGATGTAAACAACCAGCATGATCCGCGCGCCGTAGCGATCACTCAGCCAGCCTGACGGCACTTGAGCCAGCGCGTACGACCAGAAGAACGCGCTGAGGAACCATTTCACCTGGCCTTGACTCATCCCCAGATCCTGGCGGATGTAGTCCACGGCAAACGAGACGCAGAATCGGTCGAGGTACAGAAGAAACGACATCAGCGTCGCCGCCGCCACGATCAGGTAGCGGACTCTGGTCGCCCGTTGTGTCGTGGATTCTTCAGACATTTCAAATCTTTCCACTCGTAGCCAGGCTGACATTCAACGCAGAGGAGCCGAGATTCGCTGAGTGAAACAGGGAGACATTCAGGTACCTTTCCGCTCTCTGCGACAAACCTCAGGCTCCTCTGCCACTTAAGACTTTCATCCGGTCAGAAATCAGTTGCCGCCAACCATCGGAAACAGAATCGCGCCGGCAATCGTGACGATCAGCCCGACAACGCCCATCAGAGTTGTCATGGGCGTGATGTATTTCAGACCTTCGCCTTCGGTCATACCGCTCATTCGAGTAATTACCCAGAAGCCGGAATCGTTCATCCAGGCGACGGGTTTCGAGCCGCAGCCAATTGCCAGAGCCAGGTAAACCGGATGAAACGGCAGCGATCCCGCCTGAGCCAGCCCGCTCAGGATCCCGACTGCCGTCATCATGGCCACGGTCGCCGAACCCTGAGCCGTTCGGATTGTCGCCGTGATCAACCAGGCCATTGTGATGAGCATGGCTGGCGACGTGACGGAAAGATCCTGGATCAGTGTCGCGACGCCGGTTGCCTGCAGCGTCTTGCCGAACGCGCCACCCGCCGACGTGATCAGGATGATGACTCCGCCGCTGGCCAGTGCCGAGCCGACCGAATCGGCGAGCTGTTTTCGGGAAAGGTGGCGTGACCGAACGAGCGTCAGCATCGCGATGACCGCCGAAATAATCAGAGCGATGTTTTTGTCGCCAAGTGTTGCAGCGACGTTGCCGACTGAAGCCGACATCTCAACTTCCATCGCATTCAGAACGCTGTAACCGGCGATCAGAATGACCGGAAGAATGATCGGGATGATTGACAACCAGAATGGTGGCAACTCGGACTCGTCGCGATTGGTCAGCTCCTCCAGCTCCTTCAGCGAAAAATCGGAAGTCTCACGCAGCGGCAGCGTCCATCGCTTGTTAGCAAACATTGACGCATAGAGGTATCCGAAGCCCGCCGTGAAGAATCCCACTACACAGCCGGCAAGGATCATCGTGCCAATGTCGACACCGAGTTCTTCGGCCACAACCAGTGGTCCCGGAGTTGGCGGAACGAGCGAGTGTGCCATCGTTGCCCCGGCGACAATCGTCAGCACGAACAGCAGATAGTTGCGACCGGTCCGCAACTGCATCGCCTTGCCAAGCGGAATCATCAGGTAAAAAACCGTGTCGAAGAAAACGGGCACACCCAGCAGAAAACCGCTTAACACAAATGACAGCGGCGCAAATTTTTCACCAAACTTTGCCAGAGCCGAGCGAACGATCCGATCCGCCGCTCCGCTATCGAGCAGACATTTCCCAATGATCGATGCCATCGCGATCAGTATCCCGATGCTGCCAGCGGTTGATCCGAAGCCGGACGCAACGCGGGATGCGACTGTCTGCTTTGCCCCTTTCACCGCCGACGCGTAGAGGTGAGGTTCGATGATGAAATCACCAACCTGCGGACGACTGTCTGCCGGACGGTCAACGGCGACCATGACCAGTGCCGTTGACGGAGGGGCCGCTCCGGTATTCGATTTCAACCCGTTCGTCGGATCGATTCGTGGAACGATAACTTCGTATGTTTCGCCCGACCGCCGAATCAGCATGTAGTCACGATCGGTGGGGAATCTGTCCTGATCCGAAATTCCGACAAGTACATTGGTTGCGGGAGTAAGACTGCCGTCGGGATCGGCTCGTTCGTACTCGATGTTTTCCGTGTAAGTGATCTTCGTTGTGCTCTTGCTGATTTCATAATTCTGCGTGGCCGACTGCGGAGTCATGATCGCGACGGCCAAAGCGCTAAGCGTCAGCGCCAGGAAGGCATGCAGCCGCAATGCAAGGATGCCGCCAATGACGATCAGCATTCCGACACACAGCGTCATGATCGTCCACGTCGTGGAAGCGTCCATCGGTGAAATTCCTGGAGGGTCAGGCTGTGCCTGACGAAGTCGTGTAATTCAACTCGCGAAGTGTCAGTCGACTACGGACGTAAATTGATGATCATTCAAGACTTCGAACCACGGATGGGCTCAGATTAGTGCAGATCTCAAGGATGCGTTCAGGAAACATCCTCGTTGTTTCCCGCCATCATGAATTTGGATATTGAGAATCGATAACGATCGCTCCATAGAACATCCTTGTAGATCCTTTTCCCCCAGGTGATCCGTGGTTAAGCCTCAACCGCGAGGCCGACCAGTCACCGGGTACGCCGTATCCTGGAACCCCTTGCCACTGTGTTCGCCGATCGGCACCAGGTCATCAATGAAGTCTTCGTCTGCCGAGGTGATCTCGACGTCCAGACATTTCATGTTGTCTTCGAACTGGGCCTGGGTTTTCGGTCCGAGAATGATCGACGTCAGAATCGGATTCGCCAGGCACCAGGCGAGAGCAAAGTGGGTCGGCTCGCAGCCTTTGGTGTTTCGAGCGTAGTCAGCAATTTTCTGTGACATCTCGATGCTGGCGTCGCGAAGTTCTGCCTGCTGCATGCGAGGATCGTTCCGCGAAGCGCGGCTGCCTTCCGGATAGCCTTCGCCCGGTTTGTACTTTCCAGTCAGGATGCCTCGGGCCAGCGGCGAGTAACTGACGACGCCGAGTCCCTTCTCCTGGCACATTGGCAGCACTTCGACTTCGATGTCGCGATTCATAATGTTGTAAAGCGGCTGGAGCACCGAGAACGCGTGCAGGTTGAGTTTGTCGCTGGTCCACAACGCTTCGCAGATCCGCCAGGCTCGGAAGTTCGAGCAGCCGATGTAGTGGACCTTGCCCGAACGAACCATGTCGTCGAGTGCCCGCATCGATTCTTCGATCGGCGTCGAGTAGTCCGGCGCGTGGTAGTAATAGATGTCGACGTAGTCGGTGTTCAGCCGCCGCAGACTCTCGTTCAAAGCATGCATCAGATGCTTGCGACTGGCGCCCTGATCGTTCGGGCCGTCCCCCATTTTCTGCACACCCTTGGTGGCCAGCACGACATCGTTGCGGCGGTCGGCAATGGCCTTGCCGGTGACAACTTCCGAGTCGCCGCCGGCGTACATGTCGGCGGTATCGATAAAGTTAATGCCCAGTTCGTTCGCCTGGTGAATGATTCGAATCGAGTCTGCTTCGCTGGTCTGCCCGCCGAACATCATGGTTCCGAGACAGATGGGTGAGACTTTGACGCCAGCTTTTCCGAGATTCCGGTAGTCCATCACGAGTCCTGCTGCAGAGGATTCAGGAAATATACGAGGTCACATCGACGAAGCCTGATTATTGAGGCTGGCGGGCAAGATGTCACGTCGGGCAGCGGATTCGTTGATCGGCAATTTTTGAGCAGGTCAGGCTCTGCATGGTGAAGCGCGGCGATTCTGGTCAGTAATCCTAAACTCTGTCAGACGGAACCTGACCTGCTGATCTCAGCGCACAAAAAAAGCGTGGCGAATGACCGAAGTCATCCGCCACGCTAAGACCGACGGTAACAAGTGCGGGCCAACGCCTGCTACCGCTGAATTGACTTAAAGCATTCGTTGTGCCAATCGTATAGAAATCTTCAAAAAGGGGACGGTACTCACTGTCCAGCGGCTATCTATTAGGGATTGCGCCGTCGAGGTACGTTGCGGTAAGTCGCAGTTCGATGACTGCAGCAGTTTGCACTGACGCGTTTTGCGTCACTTGTCGGCAGAATCATCCAGGCAGTTTGCTGCATCGGTGCCTGTCGAATGTTTTACAGAATTATGGTTTTGCTGTTTTTCGACATGGTGCCTGTTCTTGGCCGATCAGTCGCAAAACGTCTGTACTGGAGTATTTGCAGAATCCGTTTTCAGCGTTCTGCAGTAATGCCATAAAGGAAACGATGGCTGTTCCGAGCGCCAGCTCCTGCACAGAAACCATGAAAATGGCCTAATCGGGTGCCGAGAGTGGATCGCCATGATCCGTCATCCATTGGTGCAGCGTCGTGGCCAGTGCTGCTTTGGTTTTTGCATGAACTGGATTGTCCGACAGGTCGTGCAACTCGTCCGGGTCGTCGGAAAGATGAAACAACTGTTGTTTGTCGGCCGCAGGGTACTCGATGTATTTCCAGTTTTCGTCTCGGACCATTCGTTGAAAATTTCGGAAGTAGCCGACGACGAATGGGTGAATCTGCTTCTTTTGGCCCCGAATGGCTGGCAGCAGGCTGCGACCGTCAATTCGGTTTCCCGGACCGTCGACGCCAGCGAGGTCACATAATGTTGGGAAGAGATCCCGTAAGTAGCACTGCGTTGCCAGTCGCTGGCCCTTCGCAATTCCTGGCCCGACAATGACGAGCGGCACGCCAATCGTGTGTTCGTACATGCTTTGTTTTCCTCGCAGGCCGTGGCTGCCGACTCCGAGCCCGTGGTCGCTGGAGAAAACGATAATTGTGTTCTCAAGTTTGCCGCTGTCGCTCAGCATTTTCAGAACGCGACCGATCTGCGCATCCATGTGCGAAATCACGGCGTAGTACGCGGCGAGTTCCGCGCGAGTCTCTTCAGGAGTCCTTGGCCAGGCAAAGAGCTTCTCGTCGCGACCGTCGAAGTTGCCGTGGTCAAACGGGTGCCTCGCTGCAAAGTTTTTCGGAAGAGGCATCTTTGCGGCGTCGTACATGTCGGCGTATTCCGGATGAATCATCAGCGGGTCGTGAGGGGCCGTAAAGTTGAGATGAATGAAGAATGGTTTGTCAGTCGACCGTTCAATTAATTCGATGGCCGCGTCTGCAAATTTCTCGCTGATGTCCGAAGTCAGGCCGACGCCGCGCTCCGGATACATCGTTCCGTCGTCGGATTGAAAGATCCATCCGCGATACCCGGTGACCGGTCGACCGGCCCAGTCAACCTGCGGCTCATACCACTTGCCCCCACCGCCTCGGTACAGGCCGTTTGTTTGTGAGTAACCTCGATTTACCGGCGCTCCGTCGTTGTGCCACTTGCCGACGTACGACGTTTGGTAACCAGCATCGCCAAACCAACGAGCCATCAACGGTAACTCGGGATTGATCGGTTTTCCAAAGTCAATCACTCCGCTGCGAAAGCTGGAGCATCCTGAAAGGATCTCGGCACGACTTGGAGTACAGATTGGATTTCCGCACGTTGCTCTCGTTAATGACGTGCCACTTCGAACCAGACGATCAAGATTCGGAGTATTGATGACATCATTGCCTAATGCGGCAATTGTGTCCGGTCGCTGGTCATCGCTGATGATCAGCAGGATGTTCGGGCCGTCTGTCGCCATCGCAAACCTGCAATTCAGAAAAACAATGCCCACGAGGAACCGCAGGGTGCGCGACGCGGAACGCAGATAATTGAAACGTCTCATTGGAAATCCTTAACAGCAGCCTGTCGGTTGGCTGAACGTTTACCGGTGAGCGAGGGGCGGAATCTGCTCCGACGTCCCATTTGTTCGTGAAGATTTCTAACGACAACGGAGCGGAAGTCGCAATGTGGCACACTCGCAATTTGGTATCGACAGAAATTCCATCCGTAGTGTGCCGGCTACTTTGGCGAATTCTTATCAGCCGCGGGGCTGACTGTGCTTGACTCGTACGAAGGTCTTCGTAGTCTTCTACGAAGACTTTCGTGGTTCAGACTGAAGCTGAGACGCGACAGAACATTCAGGCCACTTCAACGATCGAATTTCGACATGCCACCAGCACCGCAATTGCCACGACCAACCGACGCCGAACTCGAAATTCTGCGAGTCCTCTGGGATCTCGGACCGAGCACGGTTCGACAGGTTCACGACCTGCTCAGTCGGAAACGCGACGTTGGTTACACGACGATGCTCAAGCTGATGCAGATCATGACGGACAAGGGGCTGTTGCTGCGGGACGAGTCAGAGCGTTCTCACGTTTACCGGGCGAAGCAGAAAGAGGCAGTGACTCAGAAACAGCTCGTGAAGGATCTCGTGTCGAAAGCGTTTGGAGGCTCGACTGAGAAACTGGTCATGCAGGCTCTGTCGTCCAAAAAGGCAACCGCTCAGGAAATCGCTGAGATTCGAAAGCTGCTCGATGAGATGGAAGGTGGTGCCCAATGAGCGAATTTCCGCAGATACTGAATCATCCATTCGTCGATGCACTTGGCTGGTCGCTCGTCCATTTCCTGTGGCAGGGAATTCTACTGGCGATACTCGCAGCCACGATGCTGGCGTCCCTGAAAAACGCAGCCGCCTCCCGGCGATACATTGTTGCGTGTCTGGCACTTATTCTGATGGCGGCGGCGCCGACGGTCACCGCCTGGCACTCAATCAGTAACCACGCAGATCTGGCTCGTCCGCAAGTAGTCGCGGCTGAAATTGAAGCGGTTGATTTCAGCGAAGCCTTGAGCGGCAGTTTCGTCACGAACGGCCCATTGCCGGGAGTAATTTCCGATCGCGTTGAGGATACGGTTCGGGACGTGAATTCGGTAACGCTGACGGAGAAATCAGGCACCAGCCCAGAGTCCCCCGCACTCAGATGGTGGCTGACGATGTTCGTGGCCTGCTGGCTGATCGGTGTAACAGCTCTGTCCTTGCGACTGATCTTAACTCTAGCCTGCGTCTCCCGACTGCGAAGTCGAGAGATTCCACGGCCCACTGAATCTTTAACCGCGCGCGTCGAAGTCCTGGCACGCCGTCTTCGTGTATCTCGCCCCGTTCGGCTGGCTCAGTCGGCGCTTGTGGAAGTCCCGACCGTCATTGGCGTTCTGAAGCCGCTTATTCTGCTTCCCGCAACGGCGATGACGGGGCTTTCCGCTGAGCAACTCGACGCGATCCTGGCGCACGAGATTGCCCACATCTTTAACCGGATCCAAAACACGAAGTGCCTCGACGGCGAGGTGTCAACGAGCGACCAGCGGCAGCCAGACGCTGTTGGCGTTGCTGCTGGCGACGGTTTGTTCAATGAAGCGGACGCCTTCCAGGCCGTCGTAGACGTTCGGGTAAATCGTTGAACGAGGATCGCGATCTCCGCCGCCGGCTCGCCAGATCATGTCGTCATAGGCGGACGAGTACACATTGGCGAAGGCTTCGAAGAAGGCTTCCGGGTGCCCGGCGGGAATCCGGCACGCGGCGTTGCCGGAGTCGTTCATGTACGACTGGCCGGGGGCTCGATCGTAGATTCGCTGAGGCTGACCGGTCTGCCGAAGCGTCAGCGAATTCGGTTCTTCCTGCCGCCATGACAGCGACGCTTTGTCGCCGTCAATTTCGATCGAAAGATCGTTCAGCCGTCCGTGCGAAACCTGGCTGACCGTTACCATGATGAGCGCGTCGTTCGAGCAGCGCACCAGTGAATGTCCGTAATCATCGAGCTGCCGACCTGAAAACGTCGTCAGCTTGCCAAGCACTTCGACAGGCTGCAGATCGGTTATGTACCGGGCGAGGTTGTAGGCATGAGTGCCCACGTCGCCGATCGTCGCTCCTGGTCCGTTCTTGAGCGGATCGTCTTTCCAGTTTCCACGGGCCGCCGGTTTTTCAGGATCGACGGCCCACATCCAGCCCTGGACGTAGTTGGCTCGCACCGCTCGAATTTCGCCAAGTTCGCCGGAAGCGATCATTTCCTTCGCCTGACGGACCATCGGATAGCCGGTGTAGTTATGGGTCAGCGCGAAGACGGATCCGGTCTCTTCGACGAGTCGAACCAGCGTCTCAGCATCGGCAACTTTCGTCGTCATCGGCTTGTCACAGATGACGTTGAAGCCAGCCACCAGCGCCGCTTGAGCCATCGGGAAATGCAGAAAGTTCGGCGTGGCAATACTGACAAAATCGACGCGTTCGTCATCAGGCCGAGCGGCCTCGGTCACCAGCATCTCTTCCCACGATGCGTACGCTCGCGAAGGGTCAACGCCAAAGGCGAGAGCCGTTTCCCGCGAACGTTCCAGCGACGACGAAAAAGCTCCGGCAACCAGTTCGGCTCGACCGTCAAGCTGCGAGGCTGTTCGATGCACCTTGCCGATGAAACCCGCTCCGCCGCCCCCGATCAGAGCCATGCGAAGTTTTCGATTGAGTGGAGAGTTCAACATCGTCGTTTTGACCTTGCCATCTGAAATGCGGTGAATTGAGCCGTCCCGTTGCACTCTGAAACGCGAGCGGGAAGACTACATTCGTCGCTCTGCTGTGACCACTCGTTCGACCATACCGCCGGTTCCCCGACAGGAGATTCACCATGTCCAATCATCTGAGTCGTCGATCTTTTCTGCAAAGTGCTGCCGTGGCCGGTTTTGGTCTGCCGCTCATCAGGACGAACGCATTCGCCAGCGAAAATGACCAGCTTCACGTTGGCTGCGTCGGAGTCGGCGGCAAGGGCTGGTCCGACATGATGGAAACGGCGAAAAGCCCTCATGTCACGATCCAGGCGATTTGCGACATCGACGACAGCGCGAACCATCTGGGCCGAGCGGCTGAGCAGTTCCCCAAAGCGACGAAGTATTCCGACTGGCGGGTTCTACTCGACAAGGAAAAGCTCGATGCGCTGATCGTTTCGACGCCTGACCACATGCACGCTCCGGTCGCGCTGCGTGCCATCGAGCGAGGCCTGCATGTTTATTGTCAGAAGCCGCTGACTCACACTGTTCACGAGGCACGCGCCCTGACCGACGCGGCGAAAAAGGCTGGCGTGGTCACGCAGATGGGCAACCAGATTCAGGCGTACGCTGAGTATCGATCAGCCGTGCAGCTCGTTCATGACGGCGCGATCGGAAAAGTGAAAGAAGTCTTCTCGTGGCAGTCGGGCAAGCCGAGCTGGCGAAAAGTCAACGACCGACCAGAAGGCGGCGATCCGGTTCCCAAAAGCGTGAAGTGGGATAACTGGCTGGGAGTCGCTCCCGAACGTCCTTACAAAAAAGAGATCTATCACCCGTTTGACTGGCGAGACTGGCAGGACTTCAGCAACGGACAGCTCGGCGACTTCGGCTGCCACATTCTGGATCCGGTTTCGATGGCGATTGGCCTGACTGCTCCAACGTCAATTATCGCCGAGGCTCCGCCGATCAATTCAGAAACGTGGACTCACTCTGCACGAGTCAAGTACGTCTTCCCTGGCAACGAACGAACGGCAGGTGACACGATCAACGTTACCTGGATCGACGGCGCCGGTCACAAGCCGGTGCAGGAACTTGCCGGGATTGTCGACGAGCCAAAACTGCCCGGCGCGGGTTCTGTACTGATTGGCGAAAGCGGTTCGTTACTCATTCCTCACGTCGGTGCGCCAAAGCTGCTGCCCGAAGAAAAGTTCGCCGATTACGAAATGCCGAAACTCGAACGGCTCAGCCATTACGTTCTGTGGGCTGACGCCTGCCGCGGCGAAGGCACGACGAATTCGAACTTCGGTTACGCTGGCAACCTGACGGAAACGATCCTGCTCGGGACCATCGCGATTCGACTGTCGGGCACCGAACTGAAATGGGATGCCGCCGCTCAGAAACTGACTGGCCACGCTCAGGCTGCGAACCTTCTCTCAAAGCCGTACCGCAAAGGCTGGGAAGTCGAAGGCCTTTCATAAGACTTCTTAACCTGACGCGAAGCCGCGAAGCCGCAGAGACGCAAAGATTCGCAAAGTGCTCTTCGGCGGGACATTGCGTCTTCGCGTCAGAAGCTTTGAGGCAGTCTGGAAGTGCGTGGGGTGGGCGGTGCCAGCGAACCCGAGTTTCGCTGGTGGCTGGTACCCACGCTGTATTGTTGTGCCCGGAATTCAGCTTCATGAATTTTTCAAATCGGTTGTTCGGATTGTTCGCGGCCATTTGCCTCGCGACGAATACTGCAAACTCGGCTGAGGCGAGCGACAGCAAACCGGACGTTCTCTTCATTTCGGTCGACGATTTGAATGACTGGATTGGTTGCCTGGGTGGTCATCCTCAGGCAACGACTCCGAACTTCGACCGCCTGGCCGCCAGCGGTGTTCTGTTTACGAATGCTCATTGCCCGGCTCCGGCATGCAATCCCTGCCGGACGGCAATCATGACGGGCATCGCTCCCAACGTTTCCGGCATGTACGAAAACGGTCAGAAGATGCGGGAAGTCCTGCCCGACGCCGAGCTGTTGCCGAAATACTTTTCGCGGCACGGCTACTGGTCGAGCGGCTCGGGGAAAATTCTGCATTACTTTATTGACGCTCCTTCGTGGGACGACTACTTCCCGGCGAAGGAAACCGAGAACCCGTTTCCACGAACGCTGTATCCGGACAAGCGTCCTGTAAATCTTCCCCGCGGCGGTCCGTGGCAGTATGTCGAAACGGACTGGGGCGGCCTGGACGCGACCGACGAAGAATTCGGCGGCGACTGGCTGGTGTCAAAGTACGTCGGTGAGCAACTCAGTCGAAAACGTAACAAGCCCTTCTTCCTGGCCTGCGGTCTTTACCGGCCTCACGAGCCGTGGTTTGTTCCGCAGAAATATTTCGACCAGTTCCCGCTCGACGAAATTCAGCTGCCTCCGGGGTATCGTGAAGACGACCTCGATGACTTGCCGCCTGCAGGAAAGAAGCGAGGTCCCAACCGCTACTTCGCTCACATCCGTGAGCAAGGGCAGTGGAAGCAGGGCATCCAGGGATACCTTGCCTCGATTTCCTTTGCCGACGCGATGCTCGGTCGAGTCCTCGACGCGCTGGAGAACGGCCCCAACGCTGATAACACGATCGTTGTTTTGTGGAGCGATCATGGCTGGCATCTCGGCGAAAAGCAGCACTGGCAGAAATACACCGCCTGGCGAGCCTGCACTCGCGTGCCGCTGATTTTGCGGGTTCCCCAGGGCGTGCCCGGCCTGGCAAACGGCACTACCGCCGGTACAAGATGCTCGAAGCCGGTCAACCTGCTGAGTCTCTTCCCAACACTGACGGAACTCGCCGGTCTACCCGCGAAGTCAGATAACAACGGGCCGAGTCTCGTTCAATTGCTTAAAGATTCGAACGCCGACTGGAAACATACGTCCGTGACATTTCTCGGTGACGCAGGCTCTTACGGAATGAGCACCGAAAACTGGCGCTACATCCATTACGCCAACGACGACGAAGAGCTGTACGACAGCGCGGCTGACCGTTACGAATGGACGAACCTCGCCGCTCAACCGGAACACTTCGCAAAGCTGAACGAGATGCGGGCGATCGCTCCGAAGAAGTTTGCAGCTCGGGTTACTCCTCAGGATGAATCTCTCCCAGGCCTCGAATGGCGGATCATCAGAGACGAAACCGCTCCCCCTTCAAAACCGGACGGCAATCCGTTCGATGTGGTCTTCATCAATCGAAGCAATTCGACAGTCGTTCTGCACTGGATAGACCGTTCCGGCAAACCCAGATCGTACGGCGGCATCGAAGTCGGAAAACGTAAACGCCAGCAGACTCGCCCCGGAGCTGTCTGGCTGATCACGGACGAAGCGAACAAACCACTCGGCTATTTCACCGTCGGTGACCGAACCGCTCGGGCAGAGATCCCGGGACGCCTCAAGGATTAACGACACTCATGACGTACCGAAATCCGCTCGCGCTTCCATTTCTTATCGTCGGTCTGCTGTTGGCAAAGCCGGCTTTTGTGACAGCAGCCGAACCAAGAGCCTTGCAGCCGCAAGCCGACAAGCCAGAGATCGACGAGTCGGTCCTCACGGTCGACCGGATCTACGGTGGCGATGAATTCAAAGCCGAAAGTCTGGGGGGGCGCTGGCTTGAAGATAGCAGTGCCTTTACGACGCTCGAAAAGTCAGCAGACCACAAGGATCACAAAGACATCGTTCAGCATGATCCTGCGACCGGCGAGAAAACGATCATCGTTTCCGCTGCCGAACTGATCCCGGCGGGTGAGTCTGCGCCGCTGAAGATCGAAGACTACGCCTGGTCGAAGAGTCAGACCAAGCTGCTGATCTACACAAACTCCAAACGAGTCTGGCGACAGAATTCTCGCGGCGATTACTGGGTGCTCGATCGTTCGGCGAGGCAACTGCGAAAGCTCGGCGGCGACGCGACACCATCAACGCTGATGTTCGCAAAGTTCTCGCCAACAGAAAAGCACGTCGCCTACCTGCGAGACCGCAATATCTACATCGAAGACCTGTTCGACCACAGCGTGAGAAAGCTGTCGGAAACTTCGTCCGAAGACATTATCAACGGAACCGGCGACTGGGTTTACGAAGAGGAGTTCGGTCTGCGAGATGGCTTTAAATGGAGCCCCGATGGAGCGTCGATCGCTTACCAGCAGATCGACACGACGGGCGTCCAGAAATTTCCGCTGGTCAACAACACGGATTCGCTTTATCCGAAGGTGACCTGGTTCGCGTACCCGAAGGTCGGTCAGAAAAACTCCGCCTGCCGGGTTGGAGTCGTTCATTGTGCTTCTGGAATCACTGACTGGATACGACTTCCCGGTGACTCGCGAGACCACTACGTTCCAATAATGGCCTGGGCTGACAACCCACAGGAACTGCTTCTTCAGCAGTTTAATCGCCTCCAGAATCGCAACCGTCTGTTCCTGGTCAATGTCGAAGTTCAACCGGTGACTCATGCAGATTCTCAGCGACGTGATTTGCAGCCGATATTGACGGAAAGTGACGACGCCTGGGTCGACGCTCACGACGAGCTGGCCTGGTTCAACGACGGTCGCAAGTTTGCGTGGATCAGCGATCGTGATGGCTGGCGGCATGTTTACATTGTGTCGCGAGACGGCCGTCAGTTGACGCTCGCCACGCCGGGCGACTACGACGTCATCAGTCTGCTGAAAATCGACGAGGCCAACGGCTGGCTGTACTTCATCGCCTCTCCCGATGACGCGTCGCAGCGGTTTCTGTTTAGGGGAAACCTCAATGGTACCGGTATTCAGCGAGTGACTCCCAAAGATCAATCAGGCACTCACGATTATCAGATTTCGAAGGACGCCAGCTACGCCATTCATCGGGCATCGTCTGCCGATCAACCTCCAGTTGAAACGTTGATCACCCTGCCTGATCACAAGCCGGTGAGAATTCTGAAAGACAATCAGAAGCTGGCCGAAAAACTGACAAAACTGAAGCTGGCGAAAACCGAATTCCTGCGAGTGAATATCGGCGACGGAATTACTCTCGACGGATGGTGCATTAAACCGGCGAATCTTGATCCGCAGAAAAAATATCCGTTGCTGGTTTATGTTTACGGAGAACCTGCCGGGCAGACGGTGATTGATCGCTGGGGCGGAAGTTCCTGGCTGTGGCATTCGATGCTTGCTCAACGCGGTTATGTCGTAATGAGTTTTGATAATCGAGGCACCAAAGCTCCGCGCGGTCGAACGTGGCGGAAAAGCATCTACCAGAAGATTGGCATCATTCCTCCACAGGATCAGGCTGCCGCTGTGAAAGCCGTGCTCAAGCAGCGATCGCACCTCGACGAAACCCGAGTTGGAATCTGGGGCTGGAGCGGCGGCGGTTCATCGAGTCTGCATGCCATTTTCAAATACCCGAAGCTCTACTCAACAGCCATCGCCGTCGCCCCGGTTCCCAACCAGCGATACTACGACACGATTTACCAGGAACGGTACATGGGCCTGCCGGAAACTAACGTCGAAGGTTTTCGAGAAGGCTCGCCGATCAACTTTGCGAAACAGCTGGAAGGCAACCTGCTGCTGATTCACGGAACGGGCGACGATAATTGCCATTACCAGACGACAGAAATGCTGATCGACGAGCTGATCGCTCACAACAAGCAGTTCAGCATGATGGCCTACCCCAACCGCACGCATTCGATCAAAGAACGGAAAAACACAACTCGGCATCTGCGGGAGCTGATGACGCGGTATCTACTCAACAATTTACAGGCCGGTGCTCGCTGAAGTCCCGTGTCAGGGTGGCACTGCCATTCTGATTGGGCACCCGTCACCCGTGCAGCAGATGTGAGTTTTCGGTTGTGAGTTTTTGATGGTCGCTGGCAAATTCCGTGTTCGTGCCAGGTTGAAGAACTCATAGTCCGTAAACATGCTCGGACCACGAAGCCTGTTTCCAGCGATCATTTCGCATCGTCAGGTCGATGATAAACCGGGTGACCGCAGCGGATGAAAATTCTTCGTGTGACTTCTTCCAGGCGTTACGAGCCATTTCTGTCACTCGGTCGGGGTGTTGGAGCAACTCGTTGAGTTGTTCGACCAGGTTTGCGATGTCGGAAAAGTAGACCAGTTCATCGGCGTTGAAGAGCTCTTCCAGACCGCATCCTCCGGGCGTAATTGTCAGTAGACCGTTGCCTGTCAACTGAGCGATTCGGTCTGACGAGTAGAGTCTGGCATCGTTGCGGCGATTCAGGTTCAGCCCCATCCGGCACTTCGGCATCAGGTCTTCCTTCTGCTTGCCGAACACACCAGGATGTCCCAGACAGCCGAAGACTCCGAATTTGAGATTCGGGAGTGCATCGATAATGCTCTGCAGAAACCGCGTGCGTTCCGGAGCGTGACGATCGCTTCCCCAGAACACGAGGTCGTACTCAGGATCGGGATTCTCGAACGCTCGAAACCGCTCGATCGAGGCTTCTACGGGATTGGGGATAAACGCCGCCGGACAGCCGTCGCCGGCCAGTTCTTCAAGCATCTCGCCGCCCGTTGTCGCGAACACACCGTCAAAGACATCCCGACGCTTGACGATGTGGCGAGTGTACTTCGGCTCCCAAAGCGCATCGACATACCACAAAGCGATGCGGATATCCGGCAATTGACGCCGAATTTCCAGTAGCGTTTCCCGGGTCATATGCTGAGCGTGGCCGAGCAGCAGCAGGTCTGGCTGAACGTTGACGCAGGTTTTAATCAGCGCCTTATTGGCTTTGCCCTGCCCGAGCTTCTTTCGCCCGGTCCAGGTCAGCATGCGTGCTCGATCGTTGATACTGAACGGGTAGGCGTAACAGCCATTCTGAATCAGGCCGTGATGAATCTTCTGGTCGCAGTTGAAGAAAACGGAGCCGTCTCTGTTGAACTGAAAATTGGCGGCATGAACCACTCGCAATCCCTTGAACGGGAGCGTCGGCAAATCAGGCTGCTGGCTGCTCATAAATCAGCTTTCGTCTCTGAAAAGTCGGTCAACAGGCTTCTGGCACTATCAACTTTTCCGCACAATCGTGATGTGAATTCGCCGAAGTGTAGGACGAACATCGGATCCTGAGCAGGCAGATCGTCAGGCAAACATTCCCGCAGTTCCCAGGCACGACCAAAGTCGTATTGCTCAAAATTGAGCAATGCCGATAGCCTCCGGACAACGGGCGGCAGGAAGGGCTTTCATTGCAGGTCGCCGTGCGCCGATTTCCTGAGGAACAGGCAATTCAGCATCATCACAAGGACGTGCCGATCGTGACCCCGCTAACCGCTGTCGTAACAACTTTCAACAACGCGGCCACGCTCCGTTCGTGTCTGGAAAGCGTTAAATGGGCAAACGAAATTGTAGTTCTGGACTCATTCAGCACTGACGAAACCTGCCAGATTGCCGCAGATTTTTCGTGCGTGATCAAGCAACACTCCTTTCAGGGATATTCAAAGCAGAAACAGGACGCGATCGATCTCGCGTCTCACGATTGGGTCATTCTACTCGACGCGGACGAAGCACTCTCGCCGGAGTCTCAGGTAGAAATCCAGCAATTGCTGAAAAAAGGTCCGACTTCGCAGGGATATACGCTGCCTCGGATCGAACAGCTTTTCTGGCAGATGACTCATTCCAGATCGAGAATGAATCACTTTTTGAGGCTGTTCAATCGGAATCACGGTCGGATGAACGATGTCCCGGTTCACGCTGCACCGGAAATCGATGGCAATCCGACCCCGCTGAAGGCCGGCTTTTATCACTTTGGAGAACCGAGCGTTCACGCCAAAGTCGACAAGTTGAACATGTATTCGACCGGTCTTGTTGAATACAAAGCCAGGCGGCGCAAGAAATCAAACCCCTGGGTCTGCATCTTTTATCCACCGTTCATGTTTCTGAAGTCATACATCTTTAAACGCAACTTCTTGAATGGATGGGCCGGCCTGATCGGTTCTGTCTGCATGGCAAATTACGCATTTCTGAAGTACGCCAAACTCTACGAACATTTTCAACACGAACACCACGGTACGAGTCTGCTTCCGGATCTGCATCCGGAAAACATCGCCGCCCGCTCAGGCGACAAGACCCTTCGAACCGACGATCACTCGACTGGCCAGCCAGCCGATCATCACGAGCGGGGGCGGGCGGCATGAATCGCATGGCACTCTGTAATTTGGAAAATCGTTCATTCCGACGAACTTCTGAGAGCCTGAGTTCAAGCGATCATCGTCGGAAATTGAACATCGACAGCTGACAATAGGCCGCGCCCTCGCAGCCAGCTACCTTCAGGCTCACCGGCGCTCAACCTCAGCCCTGATTCACGCTCAGCCCTGAACACGACCACGAACCACTTTCCAGGATTCCTGCCGGCATCGTTAAGGCAACCCGAGGTTTTACACCATGAAAGTCGCACTTGTCTCTGTAGATTTTCCGCCGAATGTGGGGGGAGTTGCGGCTCACGTCGTTGAACTCGGCAAGTCTCTGGCCAGGCAGAATCACGATGTGCATGTGGTCACAATTCCGTGTGGAACAGAGCGATCTCCGGTCAGCACTCTGCATGGCATGACGGTCCACCGTCCGTCAATCCCGAAGCAGAAACCAATCTATTCGTGGATGACTCATCGCTGGCTTCGGAAATTTATCGCCGACCAGGGTGTCGACGTGGTGCACGTTCATGGAATGCGACCGCTGGAAGCAACGAAACATCTGGCGATACCGGTCGTCTTTACCAATCACACCTCCGGCTTTCTGAAGCGGATCCAGAAAGGGCCAGCAGAACATCGAAAAATCGCCCGACGGCTTTCTCACATTTCTCACGTGCTGGCTCCCAGTCAGGAACTTGTCGATGCGACGCTGACTGTTGGTTACCACGGGCCTGTGACTTTCATTTCGAACGGCGTCGACACCGAGCGTTTTACGCCAGGAGCAGCGACGTTTCGTGAGGAGTGGGGCGTGCAGGATGATGAAGTGGTCATTCTACTGGCTCGCCGACTGGTCGAGAAAAACGGAGTTACCGTCTTTGCCGAAGCGCTCACCAGGCTTGCCGACGCTGGACTGAAGTTTCGCGCCATCTTTGCTGGCGACGGAGCAGAACGAGCAGCCGTCACAAACATTCTGACCAAAGGTAACGCAATTAACTCGTCGGTGTTTCTTGGCAACGTTCAGAACGGGACCATGCCTGAAATTTATCGATCGGCTGACATCTCGGTGCTGCCTTCGTTTATGGAAGCCACAAGTATCACCGGTCTGGAGTCGATGGCTTGCGGACTTCCGCTGGTTGGGACTCGCGTCGGCGGCATTCCCGTTCTGATCGACGACGAAAATTCAGGACTGCTCGTTGAACCAGGCGATCCGGCAGGTCTCGCCAAAGCGATTCACCGTCTGGCAGCCGATGCTCAGTTGCGTCGCCGAATGGGTGACGAAGCTCGCCAGCGTGCTATCGAGCAATTCTCGTGGGACCGCATCGCCAGCGAAACGGTCGCGATTTATCAGCAATATTCTGAACGTCGAGCGACCGCATGAAAAAGATCATGCTGGCATTCGGGACGCGTCCCGAAGCGATCAAAATGGCTCCGCTGGTCCAGGCTCTGGAGAAACATCCAGACTTTGAACCGCAGGTCGTCGTCACTGCTCAGCACCGAGAGATGCTGGATCAGATCCTCGAACTGTTCGGAATTACTCCGCACGTCGATCTGAATCTGATGCAGCCTGGCCAGACGTTGGCGGCGTTGACTTCGCGAATTATCGACCAGTTGACGCCAGTGATCGGCGAACTGAAACCGGATGCGATTCTGGTTCAGGGGGACACGACGACGACGTTCTGCTCGGCGCTGGCAGCGTTTTATCAGGATATTCCGATCGGGCACGTCGAAGCCGGCCTTCGCACGGGCGACATTCGCGCGCCGTTTCCGGAAGAGATGAACCGGGTTCTCACGACCCGACTGGCACGCTGGCATTTCGCCGCGACAGACAACAACCGCCAGACGCTGCTTAATGAGGGGGTCGACGAGGCTTCGGTCTTTGTCACCGGAAATCCAGTCATCGATGCGTTGCTGCAGGTTCGCGACCGGATTGAGTCCGGACAGCAGAGTGACGCCACCAAAGAACTGACCAGTCAGTTTGAACGGCCCTACGTTCTGGTCACCGGGCATCGTCGAGAAAGTTTCGGAGACGGCTTTGAGTCCATCTGCCGAGCGATCGCTACGCTCGCTCAGCGGCATCCGGAACTGGAGATAGTCTACCCCGTGCATTTGAACCCACGAGTGCAGGAGCCAGTCAACCGCGTCCTTGGTGACTTGCCGAATGTCCGCCTGATCGCGCCGCAGTCGTACGAGCCGTTCGTGGCGCTGATGTGTGGTGCGACGTTTATTCTGACAGACTCGGGAGGCGTTCAGGAAGAAGCACCGTCGCTCGGCAAGCCTGTTCTCGTCATGCGTGACCAGACTGAGCGTCAGGAAGGGCTGGACGGCGGAGTCCGGCTGGTCGGGACTAACGAAGAGAAGATTCTTTCCGAAGCCGAGCGTCTGCTTTCCGACGCGTCGCATTACCAGCAAATGGCCGAAGCAATTAACCCTTACGGCGATGGCACGACGTCGAACCAGATCGTCGGGTTACTTGCCGAACTCTTGTCGTAAAGACTTCGCTCAGCAAGTCCATTGGCCTGCTGTTCAGCGTTTCTCGTGCAGGCGGATGTCGACGCTTTCGCTGTGGGCAGTCAGACCTTCCCTGGTTGCCATTGCGCGCAAATCGTCGGCGGCTTCTGACAGTGCCGCTTCGTTGTACCAGATGACGGACGATCGTTTCAGGAAATCGTTTGAGCAGAGACCGTTGGCGAATCGTGCGGTGCCGCCGGTTGGCAGAACGTGCGACGGACCGGCGATGTAGTCTCCTACCGCGACGGGCGTGTGATGTCCCAGGAAAATCGCTCCGGCATTCTGAACATTCTTCAGCATTTTGTCGGGCTTGGCAGTTGAGATGTGGAGATGCTCGGGCGCCATGAGGTCAGTCAGTTCAGCGGCTTCCTCCGCATCCCTGACGAGGATCAGTGCACCGTAGTCAAGCAGGCTGATTCGAGCGAGGTCGCCGCGCGGCAGACGATCGAGTTGCTGCGTCAGTTCTGCGCGGACGGCTTCGATCAGCGGCTCGTGCCAGGTAATCAGCACGCCAGAACCGGGACTGTGTTCGGCCTGCGAAATCAGATCGGCAGCGACAAAGTCCGGGCGAGCGGTTTCGTCAGCCAGCACGATGACTTCGCTCGGGCCAGCAATACTGTCGATGTCGACCTCGCCGAAGACGTGTCGCTTGGCCAGTGCGACGAACAGATTGCCAGGCCCCACGATTTTGTCGACTCGCTGAATTCCTGGCACTCCGTAAGCAATCGCGGCGACGGCCTGCGCACCGCCCATCCGGTAAACTTCAGAAATGCCCAGCTCGTGGCAAGCTGCCAGCAGGTCGGTGTTGTAGCCACCGAAATCGGTCGGTGGCACAACAACGACGATCTCTTTCACGCCTGCCACCTGAGCCGGCACGGCGGTCATTAACAAGGTTGACGGATAAGCGGCTGCGCCGCCCGGCACGCAGATTCCCACTCGCTGCAGAGGCAGGTACCGCTGACGGAGTTCAATTCGAGCGTCGCCTTTTTCACGAATCTGGACGATGTCTTCGGAAAGGATTGCCGTCTGGAACTCAGTGATGTTGTCTCGAATTCGGCGGATGGTGGAAAGATATTCCGGATCGGCTGCTTTGTGAGCGGCTTCGAATTCTTCGGTGGAAACTCGCAGCGTTTGCGCCGTGAGCTCCTTTCCGTCGAGTTTTTTCGAGTAGTCCAGCACGGCATCCAGACCGCCGACCCGGACGTCATCGCAGATTCTCTCGACGACCTGCTGCGGCGAAAGCGGCTCACCAAACAGCTCGATCGTTCGCTGGCGACCGGCTTCTGACACGATGTTTCCGCGAGGGCTCAGCTTATCACGCAGTTTGTCCAGCACTTCGCGAGCGTTGTTCTGGCGGCTGTTAATTGTCTGAATCGAAAGAGCGTCACTCATCAAACTATCCGAATAAGAAACCGTCTGTTCCAGTTGAAGAGACGGATGATAGGCGGCCAAAGCAGCTCTGCCAGTAAGCAGCAAGTATGAAACAAAAACCTCGGATTAAAATCAGGTTGCCGCCAGAGTCTTGAGCTGCCGGATGATCAACCATTGAAAAAAGAGAGTGATCAGGAAGGTGCAGACACCGATGGACACCAGGATTGTGTCTGGTGCGTTTCGTCCGGCTGTCGCCATGAAGATAACGTTGGGAACGACCACGACCGAAATACCAAACGGTACGGCTCCCCATTTGACGATCAGCGACAGCATGACGATCACGTGAACCGCCAGGATGTATTGCAGCACCCAGTACCAGCCGTCTTCCCGAATGAAGATCCTCTTGAACAGGTAGTTCTCGAAGAATCTCGGCGCGATGAAGGCTCCGACCGTGAAGACGATGATCGCCGGCAGGAATGCCGGAGCGACGCCCGCGAGTTTTCCCAGCGCGACTCGAGTCATTGATTTAGGAAGCAGCGTCAGGCAGGACCATGTCTGCCAGCGAAGTTCTTCGCGAAACAGTCGTGAGAGGTAGATCGGTATTTCGACGATTAGAGCGGTCAGCATTGATGCCATCAGTGTTGCACCGACGTTGTCTGTTACGTCGGTCCGGACCCGCTTCGAAATCATCATGCTCATTGCCCCCATCAGGATGGAGTAGGCGAGCAGCTTGATGACGATTGCCGTTACGCCGCCGGTCAGAAAGTTGAAATCTTTCCAGACGATGGCGTGATTCCAGACGCGGCTTTGAGAAGCGACTCGCTTTGAAAACAGAGCCATCATCCCGCGTGCGGGCGTGCTGACTGCTTCGTTGCGAGTAAAAACGTCGAACAATGCCCATGCCATGAGAAACAGTGCCGCTCCGCATGACAGGTCAACGATCACCTGAAAGCTCAACGGACTGCCGTTGAAACCGGTGGTCAGAATGACGTCGAGTGATCCGAGCGGCGTTGTTTGTTCGACGGTTTCAGCGGCTTCGTAGAGTGTCTCGCGCGTTGTGACGCTGATGTCTTTGGCGCGGAACATCTCGCGGCCGGTATCGCGCAGCAAATAGGGGGTAATGAAAACCGTCGCGAGTGTTGCCGTTGTCAGCGATGCCGCCAGACTGGAGCGCGCACAGACTGTCGACAGGAACGCTCCCAGTCCCGCCATCAGAACGGCGAAGGCCAGCAGCGCGACATAGGCCGCAAAAATCTGGTCGATCGAAACGCCGCCCAGCGTGATCGCCAGAATTGTGAACGGAAGCTGAACGGAAAGCAGCAGGATCACACCCAGCAGACGTGGTGTCACTTTTCCCAGAAGGATGCCGACCGGGCTGATCCCGGCCATGCGAAGAAGCCCAAGCGTCAGTTCTTCTTTCTCCTCAGTGATGACCGTTGAGAAGAAACTGACGCCTGCCAGATTCAGCAGAAAAAAGTTGACCCAGCACATGGATCGGAAAACGTCGCGGCCGGGCGCGCTGTAATTGGCGATGCCGAGCTGGACCTGCACGACGAACAGAAGAATCAGCAACGCAAAACCCAACCTGATCAGGTGAGTTCGTGCGAGTCGAGTATCGACGCGCATTGCTCGTTCGACGAGTGCAAAGGTGCCGCGGGCAGCCATCAGCGGACTCCCTTTTCCGTCAGGTCCATGAAGGCCTGGTTGAGGTGCCGCTGTGCCTTCGCAAAACCTGTCACCGTAATGCCGGCGTCCATCGCCGCTCGCAGCACACCGTTTGAATCAAGCTGCTCCGGGTCAAACGCCACGCGGACGTCGGACGAACCTTCGACCTCCTCTACGCTGACGATGCCGGCGGCCTCGCCGAGTTTATTCCGCAGCCCGTTGAGCGGTTCTGCCGGAGTCAGTCGGTAGGTCGGATAGTCCGCTTGATGGTCGAGCAGACCCTGCATCGTGCCGCAGTACCGGATTGTGCCGCGATCGATGATGGTGACGCTGTCGCACAGTTCGGCCAGTTCGCTGAGAATGTGCGAGCTGATGATAATTGTTTTGCCCATGCTGCGGAGTGCTCGCAGAACGTCCATCAGCTCGATGCGGGCTCGAGGGTCAAGTCCCGAGGCCGGCTCGTCGAGCAGAAGGATATCCGGATCGTTGACCAGCACTCTCGCCAGTCCGACACGCTGCTGCATCCCGCGTGAAAGCCCATTGATCAGGTCAGTCCGCCGACCGCCCATGTCGGTTAATTCAAGAACGTCGTCGAGCACTTTTGTTCGAGTCGCCAGCGGCAGACCATACGCGGCCGCGAAGAAGTCGAGATACTCGTAGACCGTCATCTGTCGATACATACTGAAGTGGTCGGGCATGAATCCCAGCCGACGACGCACCTCCAGGTAGTCGGTGGCGACGTCCCGGCCAAAGACTTTCACACTGCCGTTTTGCGGTCTGAGCAGCGTGCAGATCAGCTTGAGAACCGTCGTCTTGCCCGCACCATTTGGACCAACAAATCCGTGCAGCGACTGCGACGGCACATCAAAGCTGATATCGACCAGCGCTTTGAATTTGCGGAACGAATGCTGAACTCCGCGCAGCACAACGGCGGGCTCATTGGATGCGGGTTGCGGCTCGGGTGAGGTCATGATTGCTTCAATGGATTTCGGGGGTGACTCTGCGGCGCGTCAGGACGCACCCTGCGAACGGGTTATTGTTCGGCTGACGTTTTGTCCTGCGGGATCGTGAGGTCAATACGGTAGACGATCCGGCCATTGTGATTTCCAAACGGGGCTTCAGGATCGACCGCATTCTGACACACCAGTTCGCGGGGCAGGGCTGCGTGAATGTAAAGGCGTGCCTGGCCGGCAGGCAGCTGAAAATCTCCAACATCGGCGCGGCGACGCAACTGCAGATCGCGAGCGATCAGCCACCACTGGAACTGATCGAGCGTGTCGTCGGGCGTCGACATGCGGCTGCGATCAAATCTTTGAAACTGTCGCGAGAGATTGATCCGCTCGAACATCGGGACACCGGGGCCGTCGAGGATGTTTCCAGTTCCGGATCGCAACACGTCGAGATTCACCGGATAAAACGAGTCGCCAAACAGAATCACCGCATGACGCACCTGGCTGGCGGGCACTCCGTCAAATTGAACATCCAGCGACAACAGATTCTTCGGAGATTCTTCGACAGGGGCATCCGTTGTGGCGTCTTCTCCGGGCACTGCAGATGTCTGGTTTTCAACCTTTGCACCGATGACTGTCGCTGCGAACTTTCCCAGCGGCGCTTCGGTCCTGGTCGCGAATGTTCGATAGGTGAATGGTGGCATGTCGATGGCAAAGCGACCGTCTCGCCCGTTGATGACGGAACCTGAAACCCGTTCGCGATTCTCGACGGTTGAATAGATCGGAAAGTGGCCAGCAAGTCGAATCGAGTAGTCACCGCCCGATGTCACAAAGAGACTGTGCCACTGTTCAACATCCCAGCGTCCATCGGGTAGCTGCCGAGCCGTAGCGACGGACGTCGTCGATGTCGACTCGCCGTAACCTCGTGCCCCCATGGCTGAAAACAGCCAGCTGAAGCCAGCCACGACGACCACCAGTGCCGCCAGACTGTAGCGGTAATCGATTTTCGATCGAACCAGCAGATAGCCCCCCGGAAACAACGTCAGCAGATACACACCCGACAGCAGATAAATCAGCGGCCATTCGTGGTTGGGGCGAATAAATTCTTTGAGCCGCGTCGGGATCAGTCGGTCGCTGTCCCATTCGGCGTACGCTTCGAAGAATTCCTCATCGCGCCGGATGAATTCGGTGGATGTCGGGTCGATGTCGAACGTCGAACCGTCTCTGTCAACCACCGCGACCAGATCCTGACTGGTCGCATACATTTTTTCGTAGACGTAGCTCCTGCTGAGTGCTTCCCGAGTCAGATCATGCCAGTAAATCCGTCCCGCGCCTAAACGCGTCGGGCGAGGTTCGAGGTTCAATTCCGGAATCGGAACGTCCGGGTATTTTCCTGACGGTTCTTTGAGGATGTGCAGGATTCCTCCGCGGAAGAGCCAGTCGCGAAAGACGTCTCGCCTGGTTGTTTCCCAGCGAGGAGCGTGGTCCATCACGACGAGACGCAGCGCATCGGTGGCGACGACTGTGACCGGGAACCAGTTCTCGAGAAAACCCTTCAAGCCTTGCTGGATACCGCTATTGGCGATCGGGTCGTTCAGGATAATTCTCGACCCGCTGGTCAATTGAGGCCGCTCGGTGACAAACGCATCTTCCAGCCCGTCACCCCAGCGGACTTCCCAGACTTCGCCCTCGTCCAGCATGTAAGGATAAAACTGCACGATGCGGACAGCGTTCGGTCCCAGGTAAACGTCCTGCAGAATTTCCGCGCCCGACCAGCCACCAGCGGCCGACAGCAGGCGGCGGCACCGCAAGGTTCCTTCGAACGGCTCGTCCGTCAGGTTCTGAACGCCGAGCGTCAACAGGTTGAAAGTTCGAGGCACTGCACGTCCGTCGAAACCCCAGTCGGCGTATTCAATCTCTATTTTGCCAGCAGCGCGAACGTCGACAGGCAGAAGCCCCGTCAGGAAAAGCAGGCAGAGGCAAAGCAGGCAGCCGGACCTGCGACGTGGCGAATTATCGATTGAGACAGTCAGTGGAGACTCGGCACGGCATTCCTTTCGGAAAGCAACAAATCGGCGAGAAGATATTAGCGGGCGAAGAGGCATCGGTATGTGAATTCAATTCCTGCACGAGTGCCGTATCGTGCGATCCCGATACTGACTGGCCAGCCTTCAACGACGTCGAGAACCGACTCGACCAGACGCTGCTCTAAAATGACTATGGGATGCCGGGTTGTCGAGTGAACAGCGGTCGTTATGGTCGAATCAACTCGCGAGGCTGGAACCGACGGGGGCAAACCAGGTATCCTGAACGATTCTTCCGTCGCCGCGAGTTGCGACGGACACTCAGCGAACGAAGTAGCCGCTCCGGCCCGCATCCGCTAACTCAAAGCCGTTCCGATGAAATGGAAGCGGCGATCTCTAAGGAGTTCATCATGACTTTAACCAGCCGAATGATGGCCACCGTTAAGCCAATCGCTCTTTCGTTATTGTTTGGGACGCTGATGGTCGGTGTCGTCCGTGACGCGTCGGCTCAGTTAAACCAGCAGCAGACTCAGCCTCCGGAACCAACGGTTACCAAGGGGACCATCGCCGAAATTGTTCGTAAAGGGCGGGCGACGTCACTCATGATTCAGAGTGAAGCGGGCGGCGATCCAATCCCCGTTCCCATCACGCCGCGAATCCAGTTTGCCGTCGAAGCGAAAGGTGATCTCGGATTTCTTGCTGAGAAGCAGGTTGTTTCCGGAAAAGGCACACTGACGAACAAATCACTGTTCGTTAAGGGCTGGACCGTCCACGTTGGTCTGGCGGCGAAAAAGATCAGACCGTTTGTTAAGGAATCGGCGAAAGCCATCGGCCAGAGTCGGAACAGTTACGACTTTGCCGGCACGATCATGTCCCGGCAGCAGGATACTGATTATCCGGACTATGAAACGGTAATCACCAACATTGCTCAACTGAAACGTGCGCCGGTTTACATCGACAAGGGGGCCTCGGTTACCGTCTCGATGACCGAGACAGAACTCGTCGAAGAAGGTGACAAAGTCGAGTTCATCGCTCAGCTTCTCAACGGCGGTCGGATTCAGGTGACCGCTTTGAGGGTTCTTCTTGAGGAGCCTCTGAAATCTGAAGAGTTCTTCAAGGAAGACGACACGAAATCGACTCGACGACGCAGCAGTTCGTAGAGCATTGTCGTGATTTTCAGGTTTGGTCCGCTGGTCAACTAACAAATCGTCCGCGCGAATTACGGAATCTGCTTGTGACAACGCTCGACTTATTGAATGAGGGTCAGAAAGCACGCATACTCGATGTCAGTGGCGAAGACGCAATCGCCATTCGATTGATGGAAATGGGGCTGACTGATGGCGAGGAAGTCGAGCATCTGGGCTGTGCTCCGCTCGGTGACCCGATTGAGTTTCTGATTCGCGGTTATCGACTTTCTTTACGGGCGACCGAAGCACGGCGGGTTGTCGTTGAGCTGATTGCCTGAACGTAATGGTGCTCCCAATTTCTCCGTCTGAGAACCCTGCACGACACGTACGCACTCTTCGCCTGCAATTTAATCGAGACTGAGTCTCATTCTGATTTGCAGGCTGAGGCTTATCCTCCCGTCCGCTCCATTGCGAGCCCCATCCCGGATTTACAACCACTCATGCCCGCGACCGATTCCCCCGTCAACGCCACACTTCGCAAAGTGGCTGTCATCGGCAATCCAAATACCGGCAAAAGCACACTGTTTAACGCGCTGACCGGAATGCAGTCCCGCACGGGCAACTTTCCTGGAGTCACCGTCGAGAAAAAAATCGGGCGACTTCATCTGGAAAACCGAACAATCGACCTGATCGATCTTCCGGGAACGTACAGCCTTTCGCCAAGAACTCCTGACGAGATGGTGTCTGTTGAAGTTCTGCTGGGGCGGCAGCAGGACGTCGGCGAGATCGACGCCGTCGTCTGCATCGTTGATGCGTCGAATCTTGAACGGAACTTCTATCTGCTCAGTCAGGTGCTGGATCTGGGGCTGCCAACCATCCTGGTGCTCAATATGTGGGACGTCGCTCAGGCCCGGCAGGTCAGCATCGACGTCGAAGGATTGCGTCAACGATTGGGAGTGCAGGTCATCGTCTGCGAAGCTCATCGCCGAATGGGCGTGCATGAGCTCCGTCAGGCAATCATTCATTCTGACACGCTCGTTGCTCCCGAACGACCGAAGCCGTTCCCCGAAATATTTTACACGGAATGCACGCTTCTTCAGAAAACACTTTCGGCACTCGGCAGCAGAAAACTGCCCTTCTATCTGGTCGAGCGGCTTCTGATTGATGTCGACGGCCACGTTGAAAAGCAGCTGACCGATAAGCACGGCGAGCAACTGATATCGGTCCTCAAAGATGCACGGGCCAGGCTGAAAGAGACCGGCTGCCGGGTTCCGATTGGGGAAGCAAAGGCTCGCTACAAATGGGCTCGTGAAACACTTGACGGAATCGCTTCGGCCCCGAAAACACGCGTCAGCACACGCAGCGATCGTATCGACCGGGTTCTGACACACCGGTTCATCGGACTTTTCGTTTTCGCTGCTGTGATGTTTCTGGTCTTCCAGGCCATCTACACCTGGTCCGGTCCATTGATGGATCAGATTGATGCCGGGCAGGGAGTTGTTGCCGACCTGATTTCGTCCAATATTCCTCCCGGCCCTATGCGGAGCCTGTTGGTTGACGGTGTCGTGGCTGGCGTCGGAGGTGTCCTGATTTTTCTACCTCAGATTGCGCTGCTGTTTTTCTTTATCGCGATTCTGGAAGACTGCGGCTACATGGCTCGCGCAGCGTTCGTGATGGATAGGCTCATGACAAAGCTGGGGCTCAGCGGTAAGTCTTTTGTACCGTTGATGTCATCGTTCGCGTGTGCGATTCCAGGAGTCATGGCCACTCGCGTGATCGAAAACCGCCGTGATCGCATGGTGACAATTCTCGTCGCGCCTCTGATGAGCTGTTCGGCCAGGCTCCCGGTTTACATTCTGATGACGACGGCGTTCATTCCGCCCGTGATGTATGCGGGCGGCTGGGTCTCGTTGCGCGAGATCGTGCTGTTTTCCATGTACCTTGTTGGAATCGTCGTCGCGGTTCCCGTTGCCTGGATACTCCGCAAGACATTCTTCAAAGGCGAGACACCTCCATTTGTGATGGAGCTGCCGTCGTACAAGTGGCCGTCGTTCCGCATCGTCATGGCCCGCGTCTACGACCGGTCGAAAGCGTTTGTCGTTCGGGCAGGAACGCTCATTTTCGCGACAACGATTCTTGTCTGGGCTGCAGGATACTTTCCGGCTGACCACGCCGAACATCATCAGCTTCAGGCGCAGATTGAGAATACGGAATTCCGCATTGCTCAGTTCGACATACTGAATGAGCAGGAAAAGTCTGACCAGGCTGCCGTTGAGCTGGAAGCATTGCGTGAGCAGAATAATGAACTCAGTGCTCACCTGATCGAAGGCAGCTTTCTCGGGCGAATGGGGCATGCCATCGAACCGGCTGTCCGACCGCTTGGCTGGGACTGGAAAATCGGAGTCGGAGTCATCGCTTCGTTTCCCGCCCGAGAAGTCATCATTGCGACGATGGGGACGATCTACAGCCTTGGCGGAGACGTCGGAGAGGATGACGACAGTCTTGCTCAGCAGCTCAGTGAGGCGAAGTACCCGGATGGAACGCCGATCTTCAACGTGGCGGTTGCCTGTTCGATTATGGTGTTCTTTGCGTTGTGTGCTCAGTGCGCCGCGACGCTGATGGTGATTCGCCGCGAAACGAATTCCTGGCGCTGGCCGATTTTCACGTTTGCATACATGACCACTCTGGCCTACATCGGAGCGTTGGTCACCTACCAGCTCGGTATGTTGCTGCTGACGTAAAACTCCGACGATTCAGGCTCGACGTTCGCTCATTCTCATCCTGGCCCCTGCGATTTCTGTTCAAAACACGCGTTCATCCGATTCCGTTTCGCTGGTACGATTCCGTCTGCGGGCGATTCAGCTGCCATCACGAACGACGCATGGAGGCGTGCGAGTGACCGAGTCAGAACTCAGCGACAAGATGAGTGAGGCGGCGTTTGCCTTCCGAGGCTACAACGTCACAAACCTCGGTCGCACTCCGGAACTGCTCGAACATCCGGCTTACGGACCGATCGTCGAGAAGCATCTCAAAGAAGCATCCGAGATTTACACGGCAGCAACTCTGCAGCGGATCGATCTGGTCAAGCGGGTTCGACTGCGTGAAGAAACCTGTCTGGAAACCTACTCCGAGGCGATCAGCCTGATCACCGCCGCTGAGGCTGCTCAGCTTGAAATTCTCAACGAGTTCTTCGGGATAGAGTTTACTCAGGCATCACGAGCACTTGGTTACAGTCTTGGCGAGATCAGCGCACTGATCGCCGCCGAAGTCTACGAAGCCGAAGCGCTGCTGACGCCGATTCTTAAACTCGCGGGAGACTGCGTCGAACTTGCTCAGAATATTCAGATGGGAATTGTGTTTTCTCGCGGCCCGGAACTTGATCTGCCAGCCATCGAAAAACTCTGCGTTGAAACTACCGCTCGAAACCAGGGAACGGTCTGCATCTCCAGTTTCATCGCCCCGAACACCGTTCTGATTCTGGGGCAGGGGGGGGCTATCGATCTCTTCCGTGAAGCGATGAAGAAACGTTTCAATCGACAGGTGCACTTCAAGAAGAATCCCGATAAGTGGCCACCAATTCACACGGCCATTGTTCGGCAACGCAACGTTCCTGACCGAGCCAGCGTGATGCTGGAAACAGTTCCGGGCGGGATGAAAGCCCCGACGATTCCGATCATCTCGTGCATTACCGGCACGGAGTCGTACAACGACTACAACAGCCGCGCCATCCTTTACGACTGGGTGGATCATCCGCAGAAACTCTGGAGCGTTATCGAACGCGTCCTGGCCACCGACATCCACACGCTGATTCACGTCGGGCCCGATCCGAACATCATTCCAGCCACACTCGGCCGGTTGAGTATGAATATCGAATCGCAGCTCAACGCTCGATCGATCTCGGGTTTCAGCCTGCGAGCCGTCTCCAGCATTGTCCAGAGTCGACCGTGGCTGGCGAAGTACTTGTCGAAGAACGCGTCCCTGCTGCGAACTCCGTTGATCGAAAACGTCATTCTGGAAGACTGGCTTCTGGAGAACGCTCCATCTGCATAAGTCGTCACGCTTCAGACTTAGACACTGTCAGGCGATTCGCTCGAACCGTGGGAGACCAGCAATCTCGCAGGTATCGAGTGCCCAGACGTCTGAGCATGGCGTAATCGTGAATCGGCACGGTATCCTGCCTGCCGTGCTTTGTGGCGGTCGCCGCTTTCGTCGTCGCCGCGGGTGAGTGATTTTCAGGCGAGGGGCAATCATGACAATTCGCTCGGTTTCTGCGCTGCTTGTCGCCGGTGTTTTTGGGGTGCTGACTCTGCCGCTGTCCTCCAGGCTGTTTGCATCTGAAGAGCCAACCTCGGAAACCGCTGTGCGGCAGACGGTCCTGAAGAGCCTCCCCTATATCGAAAGACAGGGGCTTTACTGGATCGAGAAAAAAAAGTGCGTCTCCTGCCACCGCGTCAGCTTCATGACCTGGAGTCTGTCGGCTGCCGCCAGACGAGGGTTTGACGTTGATCTCGCCAGAGTCAACGAATGGATCGACTGGTCGATCGAGCAGGGGATTCCGAAGCCTGAAGGTGACAAGCCCGCTGCGACAAAAAATGCAGACGGTCTTTCTCAGCAACTGATCTCGCGGGACGAGTACCCGTCAGTCGAACATCGGGCTGAAGTGTGGCGCAGGTATGTCGACTTGATTCTGGCAGAACAACGTGCGGATGGATCGTGGAAGCCAGCCGGGCAACTACCCGGCCAGAAACGCAAGCTCGACGAGACGACTGATGTGTCGGCTGTCTGGCACTCGCTGGCTCTGACCCGTGAACTGGCGTCGGAGAACGATTCGGCCCGCAAAGAAAAACTGTTGTCGACGATCGATGCTGCAACGAAGAGTTTCAGTGCACGCAAAGAAGCGGCGAGCACGGAGTGGTACGTTGTTCGGCTGTTGCTTGCGGTGGCAACGGACGACGAATCTGCGGTCGACGCGACGACCAAAGAACTGCTGGCTCTTCAGAAATCCGACGGCAGCTGGGGTTGGTTGAAGTCCGATCCTGGGGATGCGCTGGCAACGGGCATGGCGCTCTACGCTCTCGAAAAGTCGACCGCAGCCTCAACGTCGACCGACGCAGCCGTTCGATCGGCGATTAAGTTCCTTGTTGAAACTCAACGAGACGATGGTTCGTGGGCAGTCAAAGGAACGAAAGAAAAGAAGAAGGCCAGTATCGAAGAAACGGCCGTCTACTGGGGAACCACCTGGGCAGCAATCGGCCTGCTCGAAACACTGCCAGTAGCTGAGTAACTCTCCTCATTTCGGCAGCAGAAAGCCAATAGAACCATGACTGACATCTTTCGATTGTTCCTTGCCCTGATTGTTGCCGCATCGTTGTGCGACACTGCCGCAGTTGCTGCTGAACCGTTTGCGTTTCCGGCATCTGAAGATGGATTGCCTGGTGAAGGCGCCCTTCGTCGATACGAAGGTTACGTCAAAAGGTGGCCTCAGCTTCGTGCGGCATGGGCCAAGCGAGTCAAGCAGGATCAGGGAGCGGTTGTCTTCCTCGGCGACTCCATTACTCAGGGCTGGGGGGCAGACTTCCGGGACAAGTTCTCAGGAATGAAACTGGCGAATCGAGGCATCGGCGGCGACACGACTCGCGGGATGCTGATCCGGCTGACGGAAGACGTGCTCGCTCTGAACCCCAGCGCGATTGTCCTGCTGCTTGGCACAAACGATGTTGAGGTTCAGATTGATGCCGGCGCGATCGGGCGAAATTTTGAGAAGATTCTGGCGGCGATCAAGCAGCACAATCCCAAGACCCCGGTAGTCCTCTGCCGTGTGTTTCCAAGCTCTGCTGAAATGAAACGACCGAAAGAGATCATTCAGCGAGTCAACGAGTTCTACGACGCTGCGGTCAGAGGAGACTCGCAGGTCACCGTCGTCGATACGTGGACGCTGTTTGCCGACAAAAGCGGAGATGCTGATCCGAAGTGGTTCCGCGACCGGCTTCACTTGAACGCCGAAGGCTACGACCGTTGGGCTGCTGCTCTGCAGCCCGTCTTTGCGACGCTTGGGTTCGTCGAAACCGAACCCGACGACTTCAGGCTGGAGCCAGAGTTTGTCAGCCTCTTCAACGGACGAGACTTGACTGGATGGGGCTTCCGTCCGACGCCACCTCGCAGGCAACCAAAGAGTCCTCGCCCGGATGCTCCGGTGTTTGTTGAAATCAAAGAAGCCGTCTCATTCGATGGAAAACTGGCGAGCAGCGACGGACGTTATGTTGTGGTCAACGGGCGACTTGTTGTGACGACGCCTGCCGAAGGACGGAGAATTCAGCAGCTCTGGACGACCGAAGAATTCGGCGACGACTTTGTGCTCAAGCTGGAATTTCGAGCGACTCCGAATGCCGATAGCGGAGTCTTCATTCGCAAACCGCAGCTTCAGTGTCGTGATTTTCTGCTGGCTGGCCCTTACACAGAATTGAAGAACTACAAGGCCGGCGGCTGGAACGAACTTGTCGTCACGGTTAAAGGCGGCATCGCTCATGCAACCTGCAACGGCGAACTTCTGACCGATGACATGGCCGTTCCGGAGTCTGGTCCGATCGGTCTCGAAGGCGACCGTGGCCAGATGGAGTACCGCCGGATTCGCCTCAAACGTCTGAGCGGGAGTAAGTAAGCCCTTGTCTTGAACGAAGACAAACGACGAAGCTCGGCTCCCGATCAGAATCAGTCAGCGTCGCGGAAGTTTGCACTTCGCAGAGAGCATCCGCTGCAGGCAACATCATTAGTTCCGGTGGATTTCTCGCAACATTGATGTCAGCGAGATGCCTCCCGCGGCGAGAAGTGAGATATTCACCAGCACAACTTGCGTCGTTTTCGCTGTTCTGAACGATCAGCAACAGTCTTCAGCAAAGAGCGGCAGACTGTTGCTGATCGAGTGGTTGACTTAATGCGCGTCAAATGGTTGAACGCTTAATCAGACCGCCTGGCTGGCGGGCATCACGTTTGAATCCGGAACATTGCCGGTAGACGTTGGAGCCGAGAACGATTCCATGAATTCACCTGGTACAAAATCCAGGACAACTGGCGATTCCGGATCCAGACCCGCAGCCCATTGCAGACGTTGCCAGAAGGTCAACATCTTTCTCCAGTTTTCAAGCGTCTGGTACAGCCGCAGTATCGACGGATGGCCCTGTTCTGCCACTTCGGTCAGCAGGCTCCGGCAACCACCTGGATGCCCGGATAAAAGCAGGGCCAGGCAGAAATTGGCTCGATAAATGACCGGAGTCTCAGGCTTCAGCCATGTCGTTCCTTTCTGAAAAACGACTCCACGCATGACATCTCGAGCTTCATCGTAGCGTCCAAGACGCATCAGGCAGACACTGCGGGCATTGATTGAAGCGTCGGAAGATTTTCCGATGGTCTTGATTAGCTGGAGGGCACGTTCGACGTCTCCCGCGTCAGCAAGTCCGATTGCCTCTGGAAGAACCGCGGATATCGACCGATCATTTGAATCGACTGAAAAAACGGAATAGCGAACGACTTTATGAGCAGACATGTTTATTGACCTTGAGAAGAAAATTCGACCACAAGGGGCCGTTGGGATGTAAGAGAGTCTGAGCATCAGCATTCTGATGCTCCGTCGCCAGGAAGACCGAATCTGTGACCCGCCTGATGCTGAATACGTGATCCAACAAGCAACCGTAAAACAGGTCAGGAATCGATTCTGATCAGGCAACATGAGTGCGAAGGGTCGAGTCACGACCGGCCAGCTGAAAGTCATGGTCGGCGCGTCGTCAGTCCTATGCCTGCAGACGAATTCTCAAACTCACCAGGGTCGGATGCCCCACAGACATCGCGACGGAGCGCATCGGCGGATGGCATCCTGTCGACGGAGTCAAAATCAGTCGTCGTCCAACGGAAGTCCGATAGCTGACGGAGTCGATTGACCAGCGAAGTTCAACCGTACGGCGTGACGCCACCTGATTTTCAGCAGGATGACCATCCGGCAGAGACTGAGACTTAACCGTCCAGCCGCTCTCGTTGTCCAAACCGGATACACCAGTGGAGCTGGGCGTCTCGCTCTGGTAAGACGACGAAGACTCAACACACCCAGCCAGCGACGATTGGTTCTCGACGCTGGTTACGGTGAATGCCAAGGCGACGAGCAGACAAACGACCACAGCCACCAAACCGAATCCGGCAAACGACAACCACCGGTGTGCGACACCGGGTGTCAATGTGCTGGTCGAAAATCGGGGAGTGCAAGTGCTCATGACGCCGATTTTATCTCGATATTCGAGAGTAACCAGCGATGACATTTTATGAATTCTCACCCGAGAGAAACGGTCAGCAACTCCTGTGGACTACGCCGCTGTTGGCGGGGTGCTGCCTCGCAGAGCATTTGCCACCGCTGGATCGACGGACCGCAAGTGCAGATCTCGTTGCGGAAACGCAATTTCGATCTTCGCTTCCCGGAACACTCGGTCGATATTCGTGTGAAGAGCGTCGATGACCGACAGGCGGTTGTCCAGGTCCGGCAGGTAAGTACGGATGACAAAGTTCAAAGTATTGTCGCCGAACCCTTCGAACGTTGCTCTGGGGGCAGGATCATCCAGTATCAGTGGATGATCATTGCACACTTGAAGCAGCAGGGCTTTTGCTTTTTCAACATCGGAGCCGTACGCGATACCCACGTTGATAACGACCCGATTCACCTTGTCGGACAATGTCCAGTTCAGCATTCGTCCGGTGATGAATTCTTTGTTTGGAATCACATACTCCTTGCGATCCCAGTTCGTGATCGTTGTTGCTCGAATGCGGATGCGGGAAACGACTCCCGAAATTTCGTCCACGGTGACAACATCGCCAATGCGGATGGGCCGTTCGAAAAGAAGAATCAAACCGGCGACGAAGTTGGCAAATATCTCCTGCAGGCCGAACGCGAGACCAAACGTCAAAGCCGTCGCCAGCCATTGCACCTTCGACCAGCCGACGGAGATCGCGTTAAAACTGAGAATGACCCCCAGCAGAATGATGAGATAACTTGTCAGTGTTGTGACGGCGTAACGGACTGACTGATCCAGCGGAAGCCGCTGCAGGATCCACATTTCCATCAGGCCGGGAATATTTCGGGCGCACGCGACTGTCATCATTACCAGCAGCAATGCCAGACCGATGTCGCGCGGTGTGACGTATCGAACGACCGTAACGAGTTCCTGTTTGGCGGACTCTGATGCCGATGCGGATTGAGACTGTCCAGCTCCCATCCCTGGCATTGGTGAACTGGCAAGCCCCACATCTTCTGCCGAGACTTCGACAGTCGTTGCCCAAAGTTGCCACTGATCAAGAATTCGCAGCGCAGGTAGAGCGTCGACCCAGATCAACCAGACTCCAACCAGTGATGTTGTCACAACGGCAATGCTCAGCAGGCGGCGACTTTGCTCGGTGCTCGCTTCGACGTCGGCTCGCAATTCTTCCGCCGGGACGATCATTGCCGGAGTCGCCGGCGCGGGAACCGTTGGCGATTCGCTGGCAATTCGCTTTGTTGTTGTCGTTGAGCCTGTCGATTTCGATTCTTCAGCATTCTGATTGGACGCTGCTTCTGCGGCCTTGACTGCTGCTGCTGCGTGTTCCGCCGCTTCCTTTCTTGCCATCAGTTCAAGACGTCGTTGTTTGGCGTGTTCGATGCTGAGTTTGCGACGTTGCACGATCAGCAGCCGTTGCAGCAATGCTCGAACCAGTTGCAGAGCGAGGACCAGCACGATCATCGCGAACAGCCGCCACGAAAGCTGCTGAGCTGTGTAGTAAAAACCGGCAATTGTCAGAATCGCCAGGCTTACTGGGGCCAATACACTGCCCCAGTACCACAGCCATTTGGTTTGTACCAGCCAGCCGGTTGGATGAGTGACCAGAAGTTCGCACAGCACCCCCGTGTCGGGTCGAAATACTCGCCGCAGAAAAACTGCCAGTACGAGTGCTGCTGCCACGAAGCCTGTTCGTTCGAGGACATCGAGGCCGTGTTCAGTGTCACTCATGTAGAGCGTTGTCGTGAGAAATACGAGTGGCAGGCCGAACATCGTCAGGCCGGGTAATGTGACACGAAACAAACGGATACTCGAATCCGGCCAGTCAAAGTGGTTGTCGGCCAGGCCACCTGTACGGCAGATTCGACGGAGCAGCTCCAGCGGCAAATAGCACCAGGCGGTTGCTGTTAAGCCAGCCCCGACTGCCAGTGGAAAAGTCGGGCCGCTGGAAACAATCGACAAGCGGTTTCCGAAGAACCACATGAGCCCCGGCCAGGTGACTGACATCAGAATCGTACACCACGTAGCATGCCAGGTAGGTTCGAAAGACGTGCAGTTTCCTCGACGAGCCAGTGTGCCCGCCTGGTTCAGCTCTCGCCGAAATCTTGGTCTCAGCAGAATGAGAATTGCGAACAGCAGTAATGCGACCGCGTGAAGTGGCAGATTTTCACTGACATCTTCGATGAACTTTTCCCATGTCGCGACCCAGCCTGCTGGTTCAAAAAAAGTCTGGTCCGAAGTGTCAAGGTCAAGTTTTGAAAACAGTGGTTTGTTGCTGCGGATCCAAAGGACTCGCTCGTCGATATAGGTGATGTAACGATTCGTTTCAGCGATCAGAAGCTGCTCGGTCTGATCGAGTTCGAAGAGCGTGTCGAGATATGTGTTCGAACTTCTGATCAACTGATCGAGATACTCGGCGCGACGGTCGAAAACGTCTCGCGCCGCAGTCTCAAGTCTGGCAAGCTCAGCTTCTGACATGCCCGGGGAAGCCTTGCCCAGAATTTCGGCCACAAACGGGTCGCGGTTTGCGAGACGTGCGCGCTGATCGTCCGCTTCGAAGAGTTCGTACTGGGCATCTTCGATCTGCTCGCGTCGATTCAAAACGTTTGCCTGACGCTTGAGAACGTTCGGCAATTCACTTCGTTGTCGACGCAGGAGTCCGCCAATGGCATCACTGAGGCCGATGTTGTCGACTTTCTTCTGAATTTCCGTGAACTGTTTCTGCACACCGTCGAGTCGAAGTTTAGTTGCTTCGAGTTTCGTACGTGTCTCGTCGATCGGAGTACTCAGCTTGACAGCCTTTTCGGCCAGCTCTTTGTTGAGATCGGCGTCACTCTGAAGGAGCGGCTCGGCAGCAATGGCTTCGTCGCGAGCACGTTTCAGTGCGGCGGCATTCTCTTCCGCGCGACGTTTCGCGATTTCTTCATCGATCAGCTTCAGCTCAGCTTCAACCAGGAGGACTTCCTGGGTTCGAACGTCGCGTTCCAGGCGAACGAAGTCGGCTGCATCTTCAGCGTCGTACTTTGTCAGTTCGTTCTGCAGAGCCGGCTGTTCAGCGTCAATTAACAGCCGTCGTACTCGAAGTTCCGTCAGCCGAGCCTGAGTCAGCAGGGCAGATTCGTCAGCAGGTGGCGGACTGACCAGCTGCTTTTCAAGGTCTGCTGCCCGCTGAGTCGCTGACAGGAGTAAAGCTCGAATCTCTTTTCGACGATTCGCTCGCGCGGTTGGTTCACCCTCAATCTGCGCCAGCACGGTCTTCAGTTCTGTGAGCTGAACATCACGCTTCGATCGTTCCTGCTCAAGTTCCGCCAGCGTTGCAAGTTTCGGCAACTCTGGTTTCAGAGTCTGCAGATCGGCCAGTCGTCGCTTTCTATCCGCGACTCGGGACTGAACCTCGTCTGTGTCAACCTTGAACTGAGCGGCGGCGGCGGCGAGTTCCGAAATTCGTTTCAAGCCCTCAGACGCAACTTTCAGATGCTCGTCGGCCTTCTTCTTAACTTCGTCACTGAGGTCGGTTGATTCGGCCACTTCTTTGCGGCGAGCCTCAATGATTTCTGTCGTGATTTGCTCACCGGGAGTGGCGGGTTGAAGCAGGACGGCATGCTTGACACCCTGCGCGGAAACGCCGGCAGGGAACATCATCAGTGCAAGCAGCGTCAGGCCAATCGAAAACCAACCAGCAGCAATGAGCGGTCGATTTGAAAGACAGGTGGACGTTGCAGGTAAAGATCGGTCATCAAGCTTCCGCATCGCAGAACACATCCGTTCTCGTTTGTAGTCGTCATGAGAGCGCGCACCGGCAACGCCGGACTTGATTCTTTCTCGGCATTTTCGCCGGGGCTGGATGAACCTTTGCCGGATATTCCGGCCGCAAGGATTGCGTTGCTGGTTCGATCGGCGAGTGACTGTCTGAATCTGCTCACAAGTGACCGCACCGATGACGCGGTTTCCAGAGCACTTTCAGAATTCATTTTCAATGTTCTGCAGGTTGGCCACAAAGCGAACAATTGTTATTTCGGGTGCCAGCTCCTGCACAGAAACCATGAAAATGGTCTGAACAGACGGGGCAACGCGATCAAAGCTCAGCGACTTATCGAGCCGCATCGATGGGTTGCGGCAGCTCTCGGCCAATTTCGTCGACGCGAAATCCGAATCCCGTGGGGGCGAGCGATGAAAGGTCGACGTGCCCGTTTCGGCGGCGGAACATTTCGCAGTGGACCCGCGATTCCGGTAGAGACGCGTCCGGGTAAAACTGCATGCTGTTCGTCTCGACGCCCATGATCGTGCCGGCGTGAGCTGCGAGTCTCAAATGCGAAATCTGAGCGAGCATTGGATTCGCCAGATCCTGAACCATCAGCGGCATACCATGAGCCTTTGCCCAGCAGAGGCTAAGGATTGCCCCCGTCTGAGTCTTGCACGTTTTGAGAGCGACTCCTGACCAGCCGAGTTCTCGACCAAGTCTGACGTGCAGCCAGTCGTGAGCGCTCTCGTCGAGAAACACCGGCTTGCGTGCTGCGATGCTTCGCGCGTCGATGCGGTCTCGGTCAAGCTCGTACGGAAGTGGCTGCTCGATGTAGAGCAACATCCCGTACAGACGCGAGTGCTCGTCGCGCAGCCGATCGAGAATCTCGTTGACGTACTCAGGATCGGTCACCGTGCAGTTGAAATCGGCGGTCAGCCACTCGCAGTCATGCGCGACTGCCAGTTGCCCGACATTGACGATCCGATCGTAATCCCATTTCTGATCGTTGCCTCGCAGTTTGACTTTGAGACAGTTCAGGCCGTCCCGCTCGATCCACTCGGAAAGAGTGACCGGATAGCCGTCGTCGGGTTCGTCCCCGCGACAGTCTTCTCTGGTCAGTGGGTCGAGGCCACCCACCAGGTGCCAGGCTGCAAGCGACGCATTGACGGTTCGACCATTCTTAACGAGAAACTCCGACGGCCAGCGACTGGCAAACGAAACGGCGCGCGCATCCGCCGCCGGTTCCAGGAAGGCAGCGAGATCTCTTGAGAGATGTTCCGGTCCGTAGAGATCGTAAATGTCCCGCTCGTGAAGAACCCCATACGCGTCATGCATCGCGACATCGAACGCACTGCTGCAAACCAGGGCGGCCAGATACGGCATCGCTTCCTGAGCAATTTCAGTCGCGTTTGCCGACTCAATCAACTCTGGCAGGACGAGCGTCAGAAAATCCGAACCAATCTCAAGCGGATGACCTGTGCCTTCGAAGTCGATCCATGCCGCAGCAATCCGTCGGCAGAAATCGACCAGACGATCGTGTCGGGCCGCATAAGTCAGCGAACTCGGCCACGCCCACTGCACGTTGAGCGGCGTCTCTCCCCAGCCGTGCGCGGTCCGACCGTCGCGGCCCTCGACTGTGACTTTGACACGAGCGCACGTGACCTCCGTCAAAACCTCCGGCCCGAATTTGAGCGGCACTCGAGTCTGCACGGGAAGCAGATAAAGATCTGCGGCGATGACACGAATGTCCGTAGTCTTTCCGACGCTCATTCTCCGTCCTGACTTTCCTGCAGTTCGCTTCTGTTTTCCAGCGGCGAGGTAACAGAACTCACCGTCTTGGTCGGCACCATGACCGTTGGAGGATTCCTCCAGTTGTTCCACGTCGCGGGGATCGAGACAAAGGCGGTTCGATAGGCCATTGCCAGAAGCAGAACGAGTCCTAAACCACCAACCGTTTTCAGAATGACTCCGTTTTTCGCCTTCCCCATGACGTCTTCCCGACTGGTCAGCCACAGCAGGACGATGGCGATTAGTGGAGCACCGAGGACGGTGACGGCCTGCGCGGCAATGATCGTCGGAGTTCGGTCGAAACCGAGAAGCATCGTTGCCAGCGCGATGATCATGCCAGTTAGGAGTGCGGCGGTTGTCAGAAGCCTCGGCCACAAGTCAGATGGCTTACTGCCCAGTCCCAGACTGTCGGCCAGAATGAAGCCGCCGATCATCGAGTTCACGAGAAACGAAGAATATGCGGCAGAGAACAATCCGAAGCAGAAGATGATTTTCCCACTTTGTCCGAATGTCGGCTCCAGCGCGGCTGCCACAGCAATCGGGCTGGACAGTTTTACTGGCTGTCCGTTGTAGATCCCGGCAGCGGCTGTCGACACCAGCATCAGCGTTATCAGGAACATGATGCCGGAACCGATGCGGGCGTCGATCAACCCGCTTTGCAGTTCCGGCTCTTTCCAGCCTTTCTGACGGACCAGGTAAGCCTGATAGTACGCCGCTGTGATCACAAATGTCGTCCCCACCAGACCAAGCACGGCGAGGTCGATGTTGCCGAATGACGGAACAAAACCCTGGGCCATCGCTCCGACATCCGGCTGCAGTCGCAGGAGGTTGATTGCAAAGCTGACCAGCATCAGCCCGACAAAAACCATCATGACGCGTTCCAGCATCTGGTAGAGATTCCTGAAGAGGAACAGGAACGAAATGGCGATCACGTTAAAGCCGACGATCAAACAGGCAACGACCGTCTTGTTATCGATGAACGCTTCAAACGCGGCACCCACTCCGATGTTGTTCCCGGACTGAAACGCCGCCGAGATAAAAAATACGCTGACTCCGACAAGAATCGAGAGCCACCTGCCGGCCCGTTCACGAATAAGATCACCCGGAGCTTTTTCAGCCAGCACACCGAGCCGTGCCCCCATCGTCATGTAGAACATCATAAAGACGACCGAGACTGCCACGATCCACAGCATCGAGTAAGCGTTGTTCGCTCCGACGGTCGAGCTGGTCAGGATGCTGCCTGGGCCGATCACAACGCAGGCAGTAATCAGACCAGGACCGATTCGCTGATACCAGGGACGTGATGTTACGACAGCAGAAACAGGTTCATTCATGGCAGACTCATCGATCTGAGACGGGTCGAGAGGAAAGTTCAAAAACGCAGGTCGGTTGGTGACTGCTTCTCGCAAAAAAAGAATCGAGACACCAGCGACGCCGGATGCGGACGAGTCAGACTACTGAAATTCTTCTTCAAGGCGAACCGAACTGACGACAACATCCGGGATTGAGTCTCGTGCCAGCGAATCGATTCCATGACTCTCAGGCGATTCACTTTGCGAAACGACACAGAAACGGGTTAGCATGCACTGATGCGTTTTCAGACGCGCTTCCCACCGCTGACTCCCTCAACGTTCATTGCCACCGTTGGCAGTCACGTCCCACCTCGGTAGCGAACCATGCTCACTCGACGTTTCACAACGATCGTCGCTATTGCCGGCTTGAGTCTGGCCTGCGTCCGCCTTCCCGACAACGCTCTGGGCGCGAACATCGAAAACGTGCCCGCTCCGCCGCTGCTCGCCGAATCAGTATCGGCGGTCGCTGCAAGTCCAGATGCTGGTGAGCCAACGTTGCGTGCTCGACTCGACGAGCTGGTCGTAGCGGCAACGCCGAACTTCGCCTCATTGGCCTCGCCGCGTTCTTCCGACGAAGAATTCGTACGAAGAGTCTATCTCGATCTTGCCGGGACGATTCCGACAGGCACTCAGACGCGAGAATTCCTGGCCAACCAGTCACCAAAGAAACGCGAGCAGCTGATCAACCAACTGCTCGCCAGCCCGCAGCACGCTCGGCGACTTCAGTACGTGTTTGATGAAATGCTCATGGAGCGTCGTGTCGGCACCGACGTTCCGGATGCCGACTGGCAAAGATGGCTGCGGGAATCCTTCCGCGAAAACAAGCCCTGGGACCAACTCGTCACAGAAATACTTTCGGCGGACGGAGTCGACGAACAGCAGCGACCGGCTGCGAAATTTTTCCTCGATCGAAAGTTCGATGTCGACCTCATCACTCGAGATATCGGACGCGTCTTCCTGGGAGTCGATCTTGAGTGCGCTCAATGCCACGACCATCCCAGCATTGATGACTATCTTCAGCGTCACTACTACGGGCTGAGCGCGTTTCTGAAACGCAGTTACCTTTTCACCGATCCGAAGACGAAGAAGAAAGTGCTGGGCGAGAAGGCCGAAGGCGATGTGAAATTCACGTCGGTGTTCACGGCCGAAGAGGGGCAGACCGATCCTCGCGTGCTCGACCTGCCGGGCATCCCGGATCCTGAGCCTGCCAAAGAACTGTACATCGCTAAACCAGCCAGCAAGGTGCGAGGCGTGCCAGCCTACAGTCGCCGCCTGCAACTTGCGAAGGCGATGATTGCTGCGGACAACGTCGACTTCAGACACAACATCGTCAACCGCCTGTGGGCACTGATGATCGGTCGCGGTCTGGTCGAACCATTGGATATCAGACATTCGGACAACCCGCCATCGCATCCTGAAGTTCTCGACCTGCTGGCTGACGAATTTCAGAGACACAACTACAACGTGCGATGGCTGCTTCGCGAACTTGCTTTGAGCGAAACCTACCAGCGGTCGAGCAGGCTCGCTGTTGATTCCGAACAAGGCGGTGATGCGTCGGCAGCGTTTGCCTGCGGGCATTTGAAACCACTCTCTCCCGAGCAGTTCGGATGGTCGTCGCTGGTTGCCACTGGATTTTCGACAGTGACCATGTCAGCTCAGGAAGCGGCGTTGCTGAAAGCAGAACCCGAAGCCGCAGCCAATAAAAAAGTAGACCCACTGTGGCGCGAAGAAACGCTCCACAAAGCGTTGAAGCCGGAGCTTGACCTTGTCGTGGCACGCTTTGCCGGACAGGGTGGACAGAAAACCGGCTTCGACGCGACAGCCGACCAGGCACTGTTTGTTATCAACGGAGCAAACGTTGAAAAATGGTTAAAGCCGCAGGGTGGAGTATTGACGGATCGGCTGCTCAAGCTGGACTCGCCCGAACTTCTTGCCGAAGAATTATACATCTCGATCCTCTCTCGATCTCCGGCAGAGGACGAAACGGCTGCCGTCACGAGCTACCTTGATTCAGTCAGCGACCGGACGATGGCCATCCGTGAAATAACGTGGGCGTTGCTTTCCTCTGCCGAATTCCGCTTCAATCACTGACCCGTTCGGACCGGCTAGCTGCCTGCGCTGGCGGCTGCGATCAGACGAAATTTCACAGGAGTGCATCGTGCGACGCGACATTGGATGCAACCATATTGATCACCAGCTTTCGCGACGAGGTTTCGTGGCGGGTTCCGCCGCCGGCGCGGTTGCGATTGGCGGGCTTCTGACTCCTGCCCAGGCCGAGGCCGTCAAGTCAGGTCAGAAACGAATCCTGCAGGTCTTTCTGCAAGGAGGTCTCAGTCAATTTGAAAGCTGGGATCCAAAACCGGGCACCAGGTATGGCGGACCGTTTCGGGCGATTCCAACGTCCGTTCCGGGAATTCATATCTGCGAGCTGATGCCGCACATCGCGCAGCGGATGCATCGCCTGTCGATTGTCCGCAGCCTCGACCTCAAGACAAACGATCATCGCATTGGCCGACTTCGGATCGAGAAGGGACGCACGGCTGGCGACTTCCCCTACGTCGGAGCCGTCGCTTCGAAATACCTCGCCGCGGAGAATCCGCCGCTGCCAGGCTACCTGCACATCACGACGCGAGGTTTGGAAGATAACACCAACGCGTTTCTGGGAGCGCAGCACGCTCAACTGAAACTGCTCGGCGTCAACGCTCCAGAGAACCTGGACCGGCCTGCGAGTCTGGACGAAGAGTCCGCTCAACGCCGCAACGAATTCCGACGACTTGCCAATGAGCGTTTCGCTGGACGCGGCGGACAGCCGGCCTTCACCGAAGCCTTCGACTCGTCGTTTGAAATGGCGCGGCGACTGATGAAGCGGAAATCTTTGTTTGAGCAGGAGCCATCCGCAAAAGATATTGAACGCTACGGTTCGCACCCATTCGGTGTCCGCTGCATTCTTGCCCGCGAACTTCTGAGCAACGGCGCGACCTGCGTCAAAGTCACTCACCACGGATACGACACCCACGCCGAGAACTTCAACTTTCACCTCGAACAGCTCGACGAGTTTGACAAAACGTTCTGCATGCTGCTCGACGATCTGCACGATTCGGGAATGCTGGAGTCGACGCTCGTTCTGATTTACTCTGAATTTGGACGGACGCCAAAGCTCAATCAGCGTTATGGTCGCGATCACTGGGGAGCGTCGGTCTCGGTCGCGCTGGGCGGTTGCGGAATTGTTCCAGGGGCGGTCGTTGGTTCGACCAATGCGGAAGGAACAGAAGTCGCCGAACGTGAAGTCAGCGGCGGAGACCTTTTCCATACATACTTCCGAGCTTTGGGCCTGGACACGTCGGCCAACCACGACATTCCGGGCCGCCCCGTTCCGATTGGCGATCCGGCCGCCTCGCCGATTGAGGAGCTTCTGGCATGAAGACACCCACCAGCGATACTCTGTCCACTTCGACGCAAACAGTGCAACGTCCTGCTTCGCCACCGTTGCCCGAGAATCCGATCGACGTCTCGCAAACGCACGTCGTCACTGAATTCAAACACGATATTCCGCTGACCACGTGCCGCATCGACCCGACCGGGCGATTCGTCTTTGCTGGGGCGGAAGACTTTCACGTCTATCGCTGGGCTCTTTCAGGCGACGATTCCTCAAAGACACTTTTCACCGGCCACCAGAGCTGGGTGCGGTGTCTGGATTTTTCATGCGACGGCAGGTTGTTGTTCACTGCCGGCTACGATCACCGTATCGGAATCTGGAACGCCGCTGATGAAAATCCGTCGCCAATCCAGATGATCGATGCCCACCAAGGCTGGGTCCGCTGGGTTCGCGTCAGCCCCGACGGGAAACTTCTGGCGTCGTGCGGGAACGATAACCTGGTCAGAATCTGGAGCGTTCCTGATGGGAAACTTCGGCAGGAATTTGCTGGCCACAAACGGTATCCCTACGCGGCGGTTTTCCATCCGGATGGCAAACGCCTCGCTTCGTTTGACCTGATGGGCGTCATCAAGGACTGGGACATCGAAACCGGCAAAGAAGTCCGGTCGCTCGAAGCAAAGTTTATGTGGGGCTTCGATCAGAAGTTCCGAGCCGACATGGGCGGTGCTCGCGACATGCGGTTCAGCGAGGACGGTAAGGCGCTGATCGTCGCCGGCCTGACCGAAGTCTCCAACGCCTTCGCCGGCGTCCACAAGCCGATGGTTCTGTGTGTGGACTGGGAGAAGTTCGAACATCTCCACAAGTGGAAGGACGATGCTTACAAAGGCATGGTCTGGGGAGTGTGCGAGCATCCCGAGGGATTCCTTGTCGCCTCCGGCGCTCCACAGGGGGGCAACAAGGGCATGCTTTGGTTCCTGAAACCTGGTGAAGAAAAACCGTTCCACTCGGTGACGCTGTCACATTGTGCCCGCGGCCTGGACGTGACTCCAGACAAGCGACAGCTTGCCGTTCCTCAGTTCGACGGCAAGTTGTGCATTTACCAGATGACGGCTCCGCATAGTCTGAGCTGATTCGAACGCTTTCTCCATTCGAGTTTCGACGGAGGCTGCTTCGTCGTCACTCGCCTGCGAATTCGCTTTTCCAGACGCGCGAAAGTTCGTCGGCACAAAGGCGAGCCGCTTCACGATGCCCGACCGCGTTCCAGTGTCCTTCCCCCGGCGCCGTATTCTCGAACCCGTGAAGATCAATGTTGTTTTCTTCAGCAAAGGCACGCATTCCTTCTGAAAGAACGACGACCGGAAACCCCGTCTCCTGTCCCAGCCGATTCAGGCGGGAATTCGCATAATCCAGATCCGATACCCCAAGCGCCTTGCAGTACTGCTGCCGCTTTGCCATGTCCGGGGTCACCTGCACTCCGGCTGTGACCACGGCCATCGCGAATCGGCTGCCGTGTTCAACAACTTCGTCATTTATCTGCCGAATCAATCGCTCTGCGAGATTCCAGGCATGACGCCAATCATCATCTGTCGGCGGTTTGAAACACTGATCATCAAGCCCGATGCGGTCTCGAGTCGAGGCAGCCTTGACCTGCTTTTCTCTCTCCACGCGTCGAGCGGCGAACTCACCCGTTCGAATCGACTGAATGACCTGCAATACCCGCGACGAATTGATCAGCCACGTCTTTATTCGAAACGAATCGCTCACTGCAAAAAGGTACTGAGAATCGTTCCGAAAAGAATTGTCGAGCACCAGTTTGTCATCGATTATCTCGAACACCGGACGCAGCTTCTGAGACTCCAGCCGCGAGGAATTGTTGCGCAGGTCGTTCGCGGGAAGAAACGCCAGCAGAACGATATCCGGATCGAATTGCCAGACATGATGACGCAGCATCAGCAGTTCCTGAGCAGTGCCGAATCCGGAAACGCCGAAGCTCAGGACTTCGACTTTGCGATCGCCTCCAAACTGTCGCGAAGTCAGTTCCGTTTCCAGCACCGATCCGAACATCTCATCCTGTGACACCTGAAACGCTTCAACATACGAATCGCCAAGGACAGCGACTCGAATTACATCTTCGGGTTTCTGCAGACTGTGTTCTCGGTCGCGAAACCCGGCGGAGTTCGTCCGAATTTCAGCCGCCCCTTCCTTCGACCACCAACCGCGAAAATTAGGAGCGAGGCCTGTCCCGCAATACTGATCTGCTCGATAGGGCAGCGGGTAGGAAACTCCAGCGACAACCAGCAGGCCTTCGGCCAGCAGAATTCCCAGCGACAACCCCAGGAACAACAAGAGGCAACGCAGCTTCCAGGACGATCTCCGCTTCCGCTTCTGTTTCGCGGGTTCTGTTGTCGAGTCCCCTGCTGACACTCACTCTACTCCAACTGATGCCGTCGAATCCTTAAATTCCTGAGAGATTGACGACCAGGTCCAGGCAGTTGGCCTCCGTCGGGCCGCTCAGACATTGAACAGGAAGTGGCAGATGTCTCCATCTTTCATCACGTAGGCCTTTCCCTCGATCCGCAGCTTGCCGGCGGCACGAATCTCTTTCTCACTGCCATATTTTTCAAGGTCGTCCAGTGAATAAACTTCAGCTCGAATGAAACCGCGTTCGAAGTCAGTATGAATAACGCCGGCGGCTTGAGGTGCCGTTGCTCCAATCGGAATCGTCCACGCGCGGACTTCCTTTTCACCGGCGGTAAAATAGCTCGCATATCCCAGCGTGTGATACGCCGCGCGAGCTAATGGCGCGAGCGCCGGCTCGGTCAGGCCAACCGATTCAAGCAGCTCCACACGGTCTTCTTCGTCTACTTCGGCCAGTTCGGCTTCGAGCTTGGCGCAGACTGGGACGACATCCGCTCCGTGTTTTGTTGCGAACTCGCGAACCTTCTCAACGAGCGGTCCCTTTCCGTCAAGATCGTCCTCGTCGACGTTTGCGACATAGAGAATCGGCTTGGCAGTCATCAGGCCATATCCATTGACGACTTTTCGCTCGTCGGCATCCAGTTCGAGAGTCCGGATCGGTAGCGAGTCGTTCACGCAATCCTGACATTTCTTAATCACCGACACAGCGAGCTTTGCATCGGCGTCTCCGCTGCGAGCGGTTCGCTCCGCCTTGGGAAGGGCGTTTTCGAGTACCTGCATGTCAGCGAGCAGAAGCTCTGTTTCGATGGTCTCGATATCGGACAGCGGGTCAACTCCGCCGGCAACGTGTGTGACGTCGGCGTCTTCGAAGCATCGAACGACCTGCAGAATGGCATCGACTTCGCGGATGTGGCTGAGAAATTTGTTGCCCAGCCCTTCGCCAACGCTTGCCCCTTTGACGATGCCTGCAATGTCGACCAGCTTGAGCGTCGCTGGGATAATTTTCTGCGGAACAATGTATTTTGTGATTCGCTCCAAACGGCTATCGGGCACTGGAACGATGCCTTCGTTTGGCTCAATCGTACAGAACGGGTAGTTCGCGCTGGCCGCAGCCTGAGACATCGTCAGCGCATTGAACAGCGTACTCTTCCCGACATTCGGCAACCCAACAATTCCAGCTTCCATCACATCCCCTTGCTACAACGTCGATTGAGAGCGGCAACTCACTTCTTGACAAACAAAACTTAAGAACCAGCCACTTAGGACGCTCTATACCGGAAGTTGATTCGGAAGTCTTCCGTCCGAATACTCGGTCGACAACATCAACGCAAAATACAGATCGCTCTATCGGAGTGATCACTCAAAAGCTGGATTTATTGGCGATGAAAAACGCCGATCTCATTTGTGATCGTAGGCAGAAACGACATGAAGGTTATTCAGAAATTGCCCCACCCCAGAATCTGATTTGCCAACGCCATCGTTACAGCAGACTTCTTGATCCACCAGAATTCTTTATCGCAGTTAGCATTTTCTGCATTGCAGAAGTTCTTGCTGATGCGGCATGCCGCACGTTGCTCCATCAGGCATAGGCAACGTTTTGCAGGTCGAGTTGGTATCGTTTAAAAGTTGATTCTGGAGATTAACTTGAGAGTCCGAAAACAGGTAAACGAATTCCTTCAGCTTGACAGCCAGACGAAATCATATGTTTGAGCCAACCTTTCAACCTTCCGTTCTTTGTCGGCCCGGCAGCTGCCTGTTTCTATCCATTGCTGTGCTCTCCATGCTCGGCACTGGCTGCCAACAGGAGACTGGAGTCCCCCAACGTGCTGAGCCGCTTCCATTGCCCGCAATCTCCGAAGAGACGGTCTCTGTAGAGATGCGTGCCTGGCCGACCTTGATTCGCACTCAGGGTAGCCTGATTGCTGATGAAGTCGTGGTGATCGGAACGCGAGTCGAGGGGCTTGTGGACAAAGTTCATGTCGATCTGGGGGACCGGGTTACGGTCGGTCAGCCACTAGTGACTCTCCGACAAGAGCAGTTTCAGCTTGAGCTCGAACGGGCACAGGCTCAGCTACAACAGGTCCGTTCTGCAATCGGGCTTAAGGCTGACGATTCACTCGATGCTGTCGATCCTGAGAATTCGCCGCCAGTGCGTGAACGCCGAGCCGAGTGGCAGGACGCTCAGGCGGAACTCGCGCGAGGAAAAGGTCTGCTCGAAGGAAATGCGATTACGGATGCCGGATTTCTTAAGCTTGAAACGGCCGTCGACGTCGCCAGAGCACGCTACGACTCGTCACTGAACGCCGTCCGCGAGAAGATTGCTCTCGTGAAAGTAAATGCCGCAGAGCTGGGGCTGGCCAGGCAGAATCTGGATGACACGATCATCCGAGCTCAGTTCGATGGCGACATTCAGCAAAAACAGATCGCTCCGGGCCGCTATGTCCGCGTGGGGGATGCTTTGATGACGGTTGTCAGAAATAATCCTCTACGTTTTCGAGGACATATCCCTGAACGGTACGCCCTGGCTTTGAATGAAGGCCAGAGTTTGCAACTGGATGTGCAGATGGTGGCGGCCCCCATTGAAGCAACGATCTCACGGATCAGTCCGTCGGTGGACATGCTCAGTCGAGGACTGCTCTTTGAAGCCATCGTTGGGAACAAAGATGGCGCCTTGCGGTCCGGCCTGTTTGCTGAAGCAGAGATTGTGATTGACACGGAAGCAACCGCGGTTGTCATTCCTCTGTCAGCACTCGTGGAATTCGCCGGGACAGAAAAAGTATGGAAAGTGGTGGACAGCAAATGCACCGAGCAGGTCGTGCTGGCAGGTGAACGTCGGGATTCAGAAATTGAGATTCTGCAAGGTTTAAAACCGGGGGACGTGATCCTGAAGGATGGATCGAAAGGACGCGTCGCAATGTTGAAGCCTGAATCCGGCGGATAAAAGCGACATTCACTGCGTGAAATCACTGAAAACAATAATGAACGATCTCTTGGAAAGAGTGACGCGTGTACTGGCTTGCTGAAGTCTGCGTTAAACGACCGATCTTTGCCTTGATGCTGATCGCCGCGCTGGTTGTGGCTGGCGTTACGGCATTTCCACGGCTGGGTGTTGACCGTTTCCCCGACACCGACCAACCGAGCATTTTCGTTCGAGCCAACTACATCGGTGCTGCCGCCGCCGAAGTTGAATCGGAGGTCAGTTCGGTGATTGAAGACGCCGTCGCCACCGTAGCCGGAATCGAAGAACTTCGCTCTATCTCACGCGACGGAAGATCGTTTGTCATCATCACGTTCTCGCTCGACCGTAACATCGACGCCGCCACGCAGGATGTGCGTGATGCGGTTTCCGGGGCCATGGGACGATTACCGCCGGGAATCGATCCTCCCATCGTCGCTAAGCGGGAACTTGATTCTTCGCCGATTCTGACGCTGACTGTGTCGGGTGATCGTTCTTCACGCGAACTTTACGTACTGGCCGAGCGGTATGTGAAGAATGTCATCGAGTCGTCTAAAGGTGTGGGCGAAGTCGAAATTGTCGGGGCCGCCGACCGCGCCGTGCGTGTTGAGGTCGATGCCCGGCGACTGGCGGCTCACAGACTGTCGATTCTGGAGATCCGCGAAGCACTTGTGAGACAGAATGCGGAAGTTCCCGGCGGACGTATTGACGAGGGAATGCGCGAGCGGGCGCTTCGCACGATGGGGCGCGTGGAGCACTCACGCAATTTCCCTGATCTGGTTGTCTCCAATGTCAATGGAACACCGATTCGTCTCAGCGATCTCGGCGAGGTCAAAGATTCGACGAAAGAAGTTCGCACGCTCGCGCGATTGAATGGCGAGCCAGCCGTGGTGCTCAATATTCAACGTCAGTCTGGCGAGAATACTGTTGAGGTCATTAACCGCATTAAAGGAATGCTACCGCGATGTCGTGAACTGTTGCCTGACGGTGTCGAGGTGGAAATCATCTCCGACCAGTCACGCTACATTGTCGCGGCTCTGCACGAAATCGAACAGCACCTTATCACCGGCAGCATTCTGGCCTGCCTGACGGTGCTTGCTTTCATGCGTTCGTGGCGCTCGACGCTGATTGCCTCGGTGGCGATTCCCGCGTCGATCATCGCCACATTCGCGTTTATGGCCATGTTCGGTTTCACGCTGAACAACGTCACGATGCTGGCTTTGGTACTGATGGTCGGCGTGGTGATCGACGACGCCATTGTCGTACTCGAAAACGTATTCCACAGCATCGAAGAAAAAGGGATGGACCCGCACACGGCGTCCATCGAAGGCACAAAGGAAATCGGTCTGGCGGTGCTTGCCACGACGCTGTCGCTGGTCATTGTGTTCCTGCCCGTGTCGTTTCTGTCGAGTGTCACCGGGCGGATGCTGTTTCAGTTTGGTGTGACGGCGACCGTGGCCATTCTAATCTCATTGCTGGTCAGCTTTTCGCTGACGCCGATGATGTGCAGCCGGCTCCTCAAACCAGGAAAACAGCCTTCGGGTGGCCCGGCGTCTCGTCGCGGATTCTATAGCTGGATTGAGGGCTCATACCTGTGGATGCTGCATCAGGCGATGAAGTTTCGCTGGCTCGTGCTGATCGGTTCGCTCGTCGTCATGTATTCCAATGTGTGGCTTTATGAGCACGTGCCGAAGGGGTACGTGCCGCTGAATGTTGACGAATCCGAATTTGAAATCCGCGCGGAGGCCAAGCAGGGAGCAAGCCTGGCGGCGATGCGCGAGACGATGGAGCAGATTGAAGCTGAGCTGCAGCAGCTCGACGGCATAACTACTATCCTGACGACGGTTGGCACTGGCGGATTCGGCGATGTCAACCGTTTGCAGTACTTCATCCGTCTGCGGGACAGTGCTGAGCGATCCTTTTCCGTCAGCCGTCTTTTTTATGCGCTGCTCAAAGGAGAACCGCGATCAGCATTCGAGGGCAATTATTCGCAGCGTGACAAGATGGCCGAAGTCCGTAAACGACTCAGAAGTGTCCCGGGAGTACAACTGTCGGTGCGAAATCTGACATCGCTTCGGCAGGGCGCACCGGTGGATATTGACTTTGCTATTACCGGCCCGGAAATGGGGCAATTGCTGAGATTCAGCTCAGCATTGCGCGAAAAGGCCAAAACGATTCCCGGACTCGTCGATGTGTATTCGACACTGAAGATCGACAACCCGGAACTATTGGCTGAGATTGATCGAGAACGTGCAGCCGCCCTGGGAGTTGATGTCCGCGAAATCGCTGACACGTTGCGCGTCGCCGTGGGTGGTGACGACCGTGTATCCCGTTACCGCGACCAGAGCATCGACGACGCGTACGATGTTGAACTGAGGCTGGTAGGCGTTGATCGAGACGACATCGCGTCGATCTCGCAGTTGTACGTGCGAGCGAACCCTGATCCGGGCATTCTTTCGCCCATCGAATTACTGGGCAGCGATACTTCTGGTCCTGTACACACGCGGCTTGATAACCTGGTGACTTTCCGGCATCAGGAATCAGCGTCGCGAATCGACCGGCTTAACCGACAGAAAATGGTATCCGTACGAGCGAATATTGCCGCCGGTTTTGCATTAGGCGATCGCATCGAAGCACTTCGGTCTGCGGCTGACGAGATCGGTCTACCGCCCGGTTTTCGTGTCGAGATCCTTGGCGGCGGTCGCGAGATGGAACGACTGATTACTGACTTCGGCGCGACGTTCATTCTATCCTTCATCTTCATGTACATCGTGCTGGCCGCACAGTACGAACACCTCGTGCATCCGTTTGTGATTCTGCTGTCGCTACCGTTGGCGGTGCCATTCGGTTTGGTGAGCCTGTACTGGGGCGGCGAGACATTGAACGTGTACTCGGCACTTGGTGTGCTGGTGCTGTTTGGCGTGGTGAAGAAAGCCGCGATCCTGCAGGTCGACCATACGAACGCTCTGCGTCGTGGTGGCATGCCTCGTGACGAAGCAATCATTCAGGCCAACCGCGATCGCCTGCGTCCGATTCTGATGACCACACTGTCATTTGTGGCCGGCCTGATGCCACTGCTGATTGCCACCGGCCCTGGTGCTGAAGAACGCCGCTCAATTGCCGTTCTGGCGGTCGGGGGCCAGACGTTATCGCTGCTCCTGACACTGTTGGCGATTCCGGTGCTGTACAGCTTCTGCGACGACCTCAGCCAACTTGTCATGCGAAAAAAAAAGCCAGAAACCGGTACTGGTACAGAACACGCTTCACCTTAGACCGCTCATGCGACAAGGAAATCCTTTCGATGGTCTCGGTGTCGGAAGCGGGTCAATTCCCTGGCAACTTGTTACGTCGACGGCTTCGAAGCATCGAACGACCAGCGCAATGGCATCGATTTCGCGGATGTGACTGAGAAATTTGTTGTCCAGTCTTTCCAGCATTCGCCGCTCTGTGCGTCCTCAAGCAAATTGCTTTTTAACTACTTTGCCGCCTGCTGATTGCGGACGTTGTCCTGCCATTCTTTGGGCATGACACCTGTGTCGCTGTCGTCGTCGTAATGTTTGCGGAGACGAGCGAGTTCTTTTTTACAAACGGCAATCTGCTCGGCGTACTCAGCGTTTTCGTACTCGTTCTGAAGTTCGTCCGGGTCGGCTTTCAGATCGTAAAATTCCCACTCGTCGAACTGGTAGAAGTAGATCAGCTTGTACTGCTCGGTCCGGACTCCGTAATGCCGAGGGACCATGTGGACGCTGGGATATTCGTAGTAGTGGTAGTAGATCGACTTTCGCCAGTCGTCAGGCTTTTCGCCCTTCAACAGTGGAACCAGCGACTTACCCTGCATGTCGTCCGGAATTTCCGCTCCGGCCATTTCCAGAAACGTTTCGGCGTAGTCCAGATTCTGTATCATTTCCTGCACTCGCGAACCCGGCTTCGTCACGCCCGGCCATTTGCAGATAAACGGCATCTTCAAAGACTCTTCGTACATCCAGCGTTTGTCGTACCAGCCGTGGTCCCCGATGTAAAAGCCCTGGTCTGATGAATAAATCACGACGGTGTTATCGTCGAGATTCATTTCGTCCAGCGTCGCCATCAGCTTGCCGACGCTCTCATCGACGCCCTTCACGCAACGGAGGTAGTTCTTTGCGTAACGTTGGAATTTCCATCGGACAAGATCGTCCGCCTGCGGATTCGTTCGATGAAATTCGGCGTCTTTCGGCCCGTAAGCGTCTCGCCAGACTTTCGTCTGCTCCGGCGACATTCGCTTCAGATTGTTCCACGCAGACTTGTCGAATCGGCCTTTGAGTTCGTTCCCTGGAAAGTCGGCGGTCAGGTCGACGAACAGGTCAAAATTGAGGTGCATGTGCCGATCGATTTCCAGCTCCTGGAATCGGGCTGGCGGCGCGTTGTCATGCCACTTGTCGAACAGCGTGTTCGGGTAAGGAATCTCGATGTCATCGTACAGGTGCAGATGCCGTTCGGCTGGCATCCAGTTTCGATGAGGCGCCTTGTGCTGAACCATCAGGCAGAACGGCTTGTCCGCTTCACGGCCTTCTTTCAGCCATTCAATGGCCAGGTCGGTCACGATATCCGTGCAGTGACCTTCGATTCGCTTCATGCCGTTAGGCGTTTTCATGTCCGGGTTGTAGTAGAGTCCCTGTCCAGGCAGGACCTTCCAGTCGTCGAAGCCCTGCGGCTCTCCCTTCAGATGAGACTTCCCGTAGATCGCCGTGTTGTAGCCTGACTTCTGCAGAATTTTTGCAAAGGTCTGCTGATTCCAGTCGAACGAGTTCCCATTGTTCATGAACCCGTTCTTGTGGCTGTGCTTTCCTGAAAGAATCACCGCGCGACTCGGGCCACAGATTGAATTTGTACAGAAGCTGTTTTCGAACAACGTCCCTTGTGCTGCCAGTTTGTCGATGTTCGGAGTCGGATCGACTTCTTTCAGCCAGCCGTTGTAGGCACCGATCGCGTGTGGAGCGTGATCGTCCGAAAAGATAAACAGAATATTCGGTCGATCGGCTGCGACCGTCGGAGCAATAAACAGGCAGACAAGAACAGCCCACAGACACTTCTGCAAAGCCAATCGTTGAATGTTAAGTGGCATTTCGCTTCCCGATCTGGTCAGTTGAAAGAGTGTCAAGCAATCACCGATTCTCTGCGAGCGAGACATTGTGACGTTTTTTTGCGACGCATCCACCCAGCGCTCGGCAGTGCCGAAGTGACTGTAAAACGGTCGCTCGCCTGTCTGAATGCGACGATCGATTTCAGTTTGGATTTCAGCGAACCTGAAGAACTATTCCTTCGCCGATTGCTTTCGCTGCTGAAACATCCATGCAATCACGCCGTCCGGATTCGAGTAAAACGGTGTCCACGAGTTGTGACCAACGCCGGGGTACTCGGTGTACTTCACGTTTCCGCCGACGGCTTGAATCGCCTCCACCATCGTGCGCGAGCGGACTGGCCACACGACGGTGTCGGCGTCTCCGTGAGCCGCCCAGATCGGAATGTTTTTAAGACGTGCGGCCTGCGTCTCGTCCCCGCCTCCGCAGACGGGAGCCACTGCCGCGAACAGTTCCGGCTTGCGCATCGCCAGATCCCACGATCCAAAGCCGCCCATTGACAACCCCGTCAGGTAGACGCGGCTTCTATCGATTGGCAAAGTTTTCAGGGACTGGTCCAGCACGGCCATTGCCATTGCCATTTGATCGGTCGGCTGGTCTTTGATAGGCACGGACTGCTTTTGGCTCCAGGCCTGATCAACCCATTGCTCGCCGTTGCGGCACTGCGGGATCACCATGAAGCAGGGATATTTTCCGAGCCATTCCTCTTTAGACATCTGATTCGGCAGATGAGGCAGCAGTTTCTTGACGTCGTTCCCTCGCTCGCCCGCTCCGTGCATGAAAAACAGCAACGGGTACTGCTTGCCCTCTTCGATTTTGAGCGGCGGCAAAATCAGATAAGTAAATTTCTCTTTCTCATACTTGCCGCCGGTGAACAGGATCTCTCCAATCCCGAAATCCTGCTCGGCGACGGCTTCTCGAACATCCATGCTGATTAGACTTCCCACAAGCAGTGTCAGGGCTGACAACGATCGACTCATAGCTGATTCCTTTGAAAATAATAACGATCTTTGAAGCTGCCTTCGGATACTGAGACCTGCTGACGGTTCTCTTTTGAACGTTCAAGAAGCAGTTTCGAAGCAACGCATCGGCATCTCAATACAACCTGAGCGAATTTTGAAACAGCTCTGTCAGTTCGGCAGCTCCCGTTTTCAGCGGAGACAGTTTCAGCAGCCGAGCCTGAACCAGCGTGCCGTCGACGAGTTTGGGAATGTCGGCTTCACTGTAGCCGAAGTCTTCGATGCCGCCGGGCTGTTCCATCAGCTTCATGAAGTGAGTGACTCGCTCGGCCAGTATCTCTCCAGCATCGTCGAGCGAGGCATCGCGAATATCCGCTCCCAGTGCGGCAGCTGCCTGTAAGTGCCGTTCCGGAGCTGACGGTGCCGTGAAGCGACAAACTGCCGGCGTGTGAACAATGACCGACGTTCCGTGAGGTACCATCGCATGGTCCGCGTTATAGCCAGGCGGCAGGTAATCTTTGACCTGCCCCGCCACGGGATAAGCCATCGCGTGAGGCAAGTGGACTCCCGCGTTGCCGAATCCTGTTCCCGCGTAGGACGACCCGAGCAGCATGCGTCCGCGAGCTTCGTCGTCGCCCGAATCGGCGAATACCCGAGGCAGGAATTCAGCCACGACCCGCAACGCTTCCAGTGCCCACACATCGCTGATCGGATTCGCCCCCTGATACGCCGTTCGCATCGACGGCCGCTCCGGCTTTTCTCGACAGAGAAACGGCAAAGCTGTGAACGACTCCAGAGCGTGCGACAGAACATCAAGCCCGGCGCTGGCTGCCACTTCTTTCGGGCAGGTCCGAGTGTTCTCTGGATCGAGCACGCCCAGAATCGGCCGCATGTAACGATTGGCGATTCCAGTTTTGACTCGCTCTTTTTCAAAGTCGAAAACGGCGACGGCTGTGGTCTCGCTGCCGGTGCCCGCCGTCGTAGGGACAGCAATCAGTGGTTTTAACGGTCCAGGTGGGGTCGTCCCTTTGCCAAGCGTCGGATTCACGTACTCGGTAAATTCCGCTGGCCAGCTGGCAAAGAGATTGGCTACTTTTGCGGTGTCAATTGCTGACCCGCCTCCAACCGCCAGAAACGCATCGAAGCTGCCGCTCAGCGCGACTTCAATCGCCTGGCGAAACGAAGCGTCAGTCGGTTCACAACGGACCTTGTCGAATACTTCAAATTCGACGTTCGCCGACTTCAAAGACTCGATCGCTGTCTGCCCCGGATATAGATCCCGCACCGCCGGATCAATCACCAGCATGACCCGCTTTGCACCAAGGTCCGCAAAGTCCAGGCCGACTTCACGAGTCGCTCCTACCCCAAATCGAACATGCGAGCCGGTCATCTGAAATATGGTGTCTGTCGTCATCGAGTCCTTCCTTAGTATCAATTCGAAAGACGCTTCATGCCTGGAACGGTGATAGCTACTGAACTTCACCATTTGAAATCGCCGTCTCATTCGCGAAGACTGGCGGCTAACGGCGTTCCCTTACTTTTGTCTGTCGAGACCTGGATTTCAGCCAGCGTCTGCAAGCATTGGCCAGTCGCTTCCCGACATTTGAACCAGAGGCGGCAATTATTGCGCGAAACACTTGCCGCTGATAGCACGATGGCCTATCGATACACGTTCTGATCGAAAACTTGCCACAACCCGGAGACAATTCCCGTGGTCCGACTCCCTTCCTGCCCGATCTGCAAGATCGAGTTGTCAGCAACCGCCGCCACCGAATCCAAAGACTTTCCCTTCTGCAGTGCCCGTTGTCGCGAGGTCGACCTGCTGCGCTGGAGCGACGGAAAGTACGCCATTGTCGAGCCGATTTCTGCCGAAAAACTGGCGGAAAAAATCTTCGAAGACGAAATGGACGAACCGTTCGACGATGCCGGCTACTGACACCGTTCATGGAGCCGGTTCTCACCGACCAACAGTTTGAGAACACGGTCATTTGGGCCGACCCCGCGGTACAATCTGTCTTGCGTGTGCCACTGGCTCTGCCGGTGCGGAAACACGTTCGACATTCAAGTTAAATCTGTACTGGCAAAGCCAGCGGCACAAAATTCGGACAAACAGCTGCTGCCTGATCATTATTCCAAAGAACGCATCCCCCCACTCCGGAGAATTACTGTGTCGAGACTCACCGCCCTGGCCTGTCTGACCTGCTTTGCACTGTCCTCTTTCGACACCGCTTCGGCCGATTCTAACTGGCCGCGCTGGCGTGGCCCCAATCAAGATGGCCACTCAAGCGAAACCGGCTTCCCTCGCAAATGGAGTCCGTCGGACGTTAAGTGGAAGGCTCCGCTGCCCGGAGCCGGGCAGTCGACGCCCATTATCTGGGGCGAGCAACTGTTTCTCACGGCTGCTCTCGATCGAGGTGCCGAACGGGTTGCGATGTGCGTCGACCGAAAAACCGGAGACGTTGTCTGGCAGACAAGCTTGTGGAAAGGCAGACCAGAAGATTCACACGCGATGAATGGCTGGGCATCGTCAACCTGCGTGACCGACGGCGAACGAGTCTGGTGCTTCTTCGGCCAGGGCGGTGGGTTGTTCTGCCTGTCGATGGACGGCAAGCAGATCTGGAATCGCGACCTCGGAGAGTTTCCCGGACCGTGGGGCACGGCTGCCAGCCCGATCCTGATCGACAATATGCTTATTCAGAACTGCGACTCGGACGACAAAGGCTTTCTGCTGGCTGTCGACAAACTGACCGGGGACACACTCTGGACGGCGCCGCGTGAACAACAACGCGGCTGGAGCACTCCGATCCTGATCGAAGCCGCCGGTCGCCGAGAACTGGTCGTGCAGGGGCATACCGGAATTCGTGCCTACGACCCCGTCAATGGCGAAGAGTTCTGGCGAGTCTCCGGAACCAAAGGCCGAGGCACACCGACCGTCACACCAGCCAACGGTCTGGTCTACGTGATTCCCGGTCGAGGCCCGTCACTCTTTGCGGTCAAACCAGGTGGCCAGGGCGACGTTACCGCCAGCAACATCGTTTGGAACCAGCCGCGTAAAGGTCGAGATTTGCCGTCACCGATCGTCGTCGGTAACTACCTCCTCGCTATGAGCATGCAGGGCGGGATTCTGACCTGTTACAACGCGACCACCGGCGCACAACTCTGGGCCGAACGCATCGGCGGGACCGTTACCGCCAGCCCTGTCGCCTATGACGGCCTGGTCGCCTTCATCGAAGATGGCGGAGAAGCCATTGTCGTCGAGCCCGCCGACACCCTGAAGATTGTCAGTCGCTGCAACCTGCAAACCGACGACGAAGAAATCTTCCGAGCATCCATTACCCCCAGCGCCGGTCAGCTCTTCATCCGCTCCACCAGAAACCTCTACTGCATCGGCAGGTAAGGTTTGAATTGAGATTGGCGATCTGTTCCTCATTGCAGTCGAGACTTCAAGTCTCACCCCAAAATGCTGCGACGTGTCTGTTTGCATAACTATATTCGCGGAACGCTCTGGACCAGAGTCCTCTTGCTGTCGGTTCTGGCAAGTGGCAACATTGCATGTTGATGTGGCAATATGTGCAAACAGAGGCAGGTCGCCACGTCGCATAACGATGGCCGTAACCGGGCGGCGACGAAAGATTGTCCATTTCAAATCCGCCCGACTTCGCCTCCTCGGTTCACGGCTTTGTTCGTCGGCGGTCTGGTTTTCGTTATGATGGGTGAACGAAGCTTAAATGCATCGCCGCGTGGCTGCATGTGAGCCTGTCCAATTGCTCGCGTGATGCCTTGCCGAAGATTGGATGGACCGGTAATGGTCCATGTTCCTTGTAGTGCGCAACCGACTCCTTCAGCATCTGAATAGCGTCCTGGAGGGAAATTTCTTCATCCGACCAGAACACGGCCTCAGCATTTGCCGGAAGCTTAACGCCTGGTTTGACGGGCCCCTTCAGAATCGATGAGCGAATGAACGGGAGCAGCAGTTTCATAATCAACGGTGGTTGTGGAGCTGGGATGCGCCCGGTCATCATGCTGTTGGAAAGTGCCAGGTGACGTACGATTTGGGGAAAGCTGTGCTTTCCCATCGTCTTGACCTCACCTGCAGCGAGGCGTTCGATCTCAGCCACGACATCATCCAATGTGTCCAGTGATAGATCCCGTCGATTTCGTTCGCTCATGGTTTGTATTCCCTAATTCTCAACTGATGCATGTCAGGTGACGAACGCTTTGTTATTTGGAGTGTGGCCGAGGACCAGCCATGAGCACTTTCTGACAGCGTTGCCGAGTTTTGAAATCAGCGTTGGCTCCAACGCGCCCAACGCTTTTCCAAGGCCGGACAACTTCTCGAAGGCCCCCTGGCGGCTGCCTCTTTAACTTCCGACGCGCCCTGCCGAAACACTTACCACGCAGTGGCAAAGCAAAAGCACCATCCGCTGAGCTTACCCGGATGCTAAAGACGCAAAGGAAAACCAGACACCACTATTCCCTCTGAGCGTTGCCCAGCGTTGGGCACTCAACCGAAAACACCAACTGATAGCTGGACAGCCCAATTCTTTGACCGAACAAAGACCGGAGGACCGGGCACCTGCCAGCCTGACATTTCGACCGAATGCCCCTGTGCCCAATAGCGCTGGCGGTAACCAAGCCGCCGCCAAAAGACTTTAACCTCAGAACTCTCGTGAACGGCGGCTCCGATTCACCGCATGGTTAGGCGACGGTTGAACGCTGCTCCTGGGAGCCGTTAATTCCCATCTGGCGGTGCCCGGAGCGCGGAGACGAGAACAGCTGTGTCAGGAGCTTTGCCAGAGTAGAAGGTAATGTAATGGGTGTTTCCGATCACTGTGGCGTTGGCATTGCCAGCGTCGAATGTGACCTTGCTGCCTATAGCGACCGGCTCGGACTCCGGCCAATTCCGCGGGCGGTCGAACACATGCTCGGGATCGACGACGCGACGACGCAGCACGCCGGCCCCGCGATGATAGTAGTAGTTGCTCAGCAGGCCGGTTTCGGTATCAAAAATCAGGCTTGGGGTGGAGGCCTTGACATCGCCGATGTTGGTTGGTGCACGCTTCCAAGTCACGCCGTGGTCAGATGAGACCAACTGGAATTGAGTGCTTGCCACCTCTGTGCGACCGATCGCGAGAATCCTGCCATCGCCGAGATAAACCGCGGCGGGCTCAGTTGGCCACTGCGCTTTGGGGAGGCCGGACTCGATGGGGGTCTGCTTCCAGGTTTCGCCGTTGTCGCTACTTGTCAGCGTGCCCCACGCATTCGTCGGTTTATCTCCATAGTCGCCAGCGAACCACAGGGCCATGAGCCCGATGGTTGGCACGCTAAAGATGTCGGTGATCTGCATCGGGCGGACGTCAAGCTGCGGCGTCGCCACCAAAGTGAAAGTGACACCATCCGTAGTACGATAGAGGTCGTGGTGCCACTCCTTGCCAACCCGGCGCACCCAAAGGAGCATCGCCCCGTTGGAATCCAGCCCCTTCCCCACCTCGACATCGCCGTAGCCCGGCGAGTTGGCGACGACCGCTTCAGCCGTCCACGTTTCCCCTCCGTCTACGGAGGTGCGCGCGTAAACCGCGCGGTCGTCCTCCCCGATCGTATGTCCTGAACCGCGGCTATAGACGCACACCAGCTTTTCTCCGAGGGCCTGAATCATCGGCCACGAATTGTAGCCTTTCGCCTCCTGCACGATCTGCGGCTTCGTGAGCGTTTGCTGTGTCGTTGGTACGGTCTGCGAAAATGCGCACTTCGAGCATGCGAGAAGCAGGAAGATGATGGTGGTCGTTTTCATTTTGTTGGGTGATCTGTTTGATAACGTGTGAAGCCGCCTAACACTCGGCACGATAGTTTGACGGTGAATTCAGAGCGGGCTTGCCGAGTGCTCCGGTTCATTGCTTTGTTAGTCGGTGTCATGAGCGAAGCTACTGACCGAGGATTATGATCAGCGTTGATTGTGCGACGAGTCAGTCCGCCAGGCAAGATAAACGGACGACCGAAGCCGCCCCTTGCCTTCCTTAATTCTTCACCGCTTGAGTTTCGAAGTGCCCCATAGACGGCGAAGGCACAGACGACAGGTTTGACCGCCTGAACTTTCGGTCGAGGACATTGACCGAGCACCAGTAATAGACCGAGGATCACACCGACTAACGACCAGGTTAACTCGGCGGTCGCCGAGTAAGATTGAATCGAAGACTCATTTGAGGCGCCGCTCGGGTTGAATGTCTGGTTCGGCGAGCCTACTTGCCAAACTGAAAGCCCGCCATACCGATGGCAAGTACCGCGAAAAGTACCACTGCCAGGACGAGAGGGGTACCTACAAAGAACACCAGTACCAGCCGCCAACGACGTTCCTGAAAGATGTACTGAAACAAGACAATGATCGGAGAAACGACTGCCGAAAGTAGGACGGACAGCCACACCAAAAACCAGCAAAGAAGTAAACGGGTATCGCCTCCCCAGGTCGGTTCCTCGGTACCCGCAAGCGTTTTGATGCGAGCATCGATAGAGCGAGGAGTGAGTCCAGCAAGAACCGAGCCTATGCATGCTCTAATCTTATGGCCGATCTGGCGGAGAGTCAGTTCCGCAAGCTCGGTAGGAGGGGCAGGTCTGTCGGATTCATCGGGGACTGACATAGCTCATCCGCATAGTCACTTGGCGTGGCTCTCTGGTCGCCGAACGTCCCGCATCACGGGGAGGTGGGAGTCGACGTTGAGTTCAAAACCCGCTGGTCACGCACGCTCCCGTGCATGTGATGGTTCGTCGGCTTTGCGGAGTCAAAGTAGCGTTCGAGTGATCGTGCAACCACAGCTAAGTATACTTTCCCGCAGTTTTCGGTCCCAAAACAGTAAAGGTGAAGGCTCAGGGTATTGCATCTTTGGGGCGATCTTCGTCGACACGTGACTCGTCGTATTTAACAACCTGCCACGTTGTTGCAAATAGGGGCTTGCGAAGTTCAACGCGAATTGTCTCCTGTCGATCCGGCTTGTTGCCCTTGAGGCGAACAGTGCCTTCGCTGCCACTGACTTTGGCAGATGTCTCGAATCCCAGCAGTGAGAGTTCATTGTCAGTCCATCCTTGCTCGACAGAGTGTGCCTTTGCAGCCGTCACCGGGCTTGGAGCAAGATTATTTATTACGAATGTGCAAGTGATCAGAACTCCGAAAACAAACAGAACAGCCGAGAGAATCAACTTCAGTTTTTTCATGGTTGTGTAGAACTACGCGATTTTTTCGACGAACCACCAAATTTACCGGCCGGCGCGAGTTATTTGGCAATGGAAAAATCCAGGTGGCCGGCGGCTCGGGTTGATCGCTTTGTTATGTGGGGTTTGTAACTGAGAACACTTCAAGCCGGCAGTCGATCGCGGCAGTGATCGAGCACTTTTTCGACCGAGCACCTTATTGAAGCTGACGTGGAATTCTGAAAACCGACAATTCAATTGTCGAGTGCAAACCAGCCATTTGGAAAATGTTTACCACAAAGCTGAGCACGCCAGCGCCAACGGGATTGGAAACCGCAACTCCCCATGCCCGATCTCTGGACGCAGCAACCGCAACACCAGAACGAGCAACTCACCTGACCGTGTACCACCAGCTTCTCACGCCACTACGTCAGGCCGGACAAGTCAATCAAACGATTCTCGACCGAGCACCGACCGAACACACAATCAACTACCACCAGATCCAGCAACCACTTCTTCCCACATAACGACCCACATCGTCGGGCGGCCGCCAGCGACATGGATTTCAGAAGACGCACCCGACGGTCGCTCCGGTTGAACGCATTGTTCGGCAGCCGTGTTCAATCCGCCAACTAAGTCATGGGTGTGGCGAGATACCGAGAAACGCGACATCTACGCCGAGATCTTCGGCAGTAAGTTCGGAAACAAACTCGTCAAATGTGGCGATTGTTGCTGCCGTGCCAATCTCCACTCGCGAGTGCAAGTGATACCGCGCGTCCTCCGGCGACATGTGGACGTAATCACAAATTACCATTCTCAAGAACGTAACCACAGCGGTGAAGGCGGACTTGGCGTTGTCAGCTGACCAGAAGAGCGGACGTTTCGGGATACCAACAGCGTTCCAGTGTTCTCCGTCGAGCGTCAACGGAAGGGCGACGTTTTCACCTTGTTGTTCGAAGGCACCTACCGTAGCAGAAATCGATTGCATCTTCGGGTGGACAAATTCGTTTCGAACCTTAGTCAACTCGTGTACGCGTTCGGTTTCTGTGCAGCTGCGATCAAGTGTTTTGGCGGCCTCGGATAGCCGAATGTAGATTTCGTATTTGGACAGGATTGGCAACCAGGGCGATTGCACGTTAGGTCATGCTGCAAACAGTACTTTGAGCAGATAGTTTTCGTTGAGTGCTGCTGAGAGTCGTTTGTTTTTGATTCCCACTTTCGATGTCCGTTCGTTCCTCAGCAAGCTCAATGCCTGCCGACGAAGCAGACTGAAGTTGGCGTCTGCGTGGCCTTTTCGGATTCGACACTGGTCTTCTCCAAAGGTCACATCCAGTTGCCAGTGCAGAGAGTTTTCGATGGACCAGTGGCCTCGGACGGCTTCGGCAAACTGCCTGCCCGTCAGCTTTCTACTAAGAATGTAATAACGACCTTCGATCGTTTCCTTCCCCTCACGCAGCGTCCGGTTGACCGTCATGCCGATCGCTCGCAGCTTTGGCCAGCGGGAAGCATCGGGCAGATCGTCAAGCACGGAACACACGAAGTATTCCCGTTCGGTCTCGCGACCGTGTGTTTTCTCCTTCGTCCGATGAAAACCGCGGCCTTTGAAGACGTTGTCATCACTCAGGTGAACGGCGAAGTGAGAGACGACTCCATCGTGTAGAGTCGGCTGGTTGCCTTTGACCGCCAGTACATAATCTGCCTGCTGATCGACGATCGTTTCAGCGATTGTCACCTGACAACCCATCGCGTCGATGGTGACCAGCGAGCCGTTGATTTCCTGCATCTGCAGCAGTTTCGGGATCGCTGTGATCTCGTTGCTCTTCTCATCAACCACGACCTGCCCGAGAGAAATGTGATTCTCGCTGGCCCACGCGCTGACCATGTGAATGGCCGATTTGGAACTCGCACGATCGTAACTGCGACGCAACGTCTTGCCGTCGATAGCGATAATCTGACCGTCCGTGATTTCATGCAGAGCCACAATCCAGCTCAGCAGACACTTCTCGAACTCGGCTGGCCGAACCGCCGCCAGAACCTGATTAAACCGGTCGTGCGATGGGATGCCGTTCGACAGATCAAGAAACTTCGCCAGCCACTTTCGCTTCAAACGTCCGAACTCCGCGATAGCCACAAAGTCGTCGGCCCCGCAGATCACCGCACAAACCGTGATCGTGATAATATTCAACAACGGGTGAGTGACCTTCCCCGTACGAGGGTCCGTCAGCTCCGAAAAGTGATCACGCAACTGCGCACATCCCTGTGATTTTGACATGTCCGTATCCAGTCCTGAGGCAATATTCAATCGCCCGCCACCCCAAGCAACAGGCCGCTGCCTCAGTTTTGCAGATTGCCCATCATGGCGCAATCGCCCTGAGGGTTACGGCCAGTGAATCACTAATTCCGAATTCGCCATCCTTGCCCTGCGAACAGCTTCGCTGGAAACGTATGTGTTTGAAACGTCTAGCTCCTTTATCGCTGGTAGTCCTAATATGTATTCAAAAGCAGAATCATCCAAGTTGGTACTACTAGCGTTCACGATGGCGAGTTGTTGTAGGTTTTTTAGCTGTTGGATATGGCCTAGATCGAGTTTGCTTCCAGAACAATCAAGCATCCTAAGTTGAGACTGAGAAGCGACTGCACGAAAGTCGTCTGAAGTCAGCATCATGTTTCTTAAATATATTTCTTCAAAACAATAAGTCACCTCTTTTACATACGGAATTTTCCGAATCCACTCAACATTAAAAGGATACGACTTGTGCTCCAACGTGTATGGGCCGCGACGGCCTTCAATTCGGTTGACGAGATGGATCATGTATTTCCATTGCACGTACTCCAGTACCGAGAATATGCTGGCGCAGAAAAAGAGACAGAAAGTTACTCCAAATAATAATTTTCGGATCCAATGTTTGTGCATACTATCTGAGCATCATTGATGCTTTTCATTCTTCAGGATGTTTCTCGCTATAGAAACTCGATAATGCGTCGCTGAATGAATCTGACATCGTGTTGATTGCCGAGTCACCGAGAGTGGCTGCTGAGCCATCAGGTGCTACTGAGAATCCCCAGGATATACCTCCGATGTATGCTTCAGGGTAATCTTCAACGTCATTTGGCTTTTGCATGATTATTGCCTCAAAACGCCACTCCATTTCGTGGTATTCAAGTACGCCGTTGACTGTGTGACGCGTTGTTGAATTAGCTGCAGCTATAGGCGTATCTGATGAGCCGCCTATTTCCCAATATCCATTGCTATCTGTGCTGGCAGCGTTGCCTCCAACAGTATCGGACCAGAATGGTGACCAGCCGTCCGCCTCTCCGTCTTCAGGCACAACATCAACGAAGTAGCCGTTGCTGTTGACCTCATTGTAGTAGTTAGCCCTATCAGTTCCCGGAGGAGATGGAATGAAGTAGCCCCAGTTTCCATTTGGCAGTTTCTTTCTTATTTTCGCGACTTGGATGACATCGAACTCGGTCGATCCGTCAGCAGGCTGATATGGAAGGTAGCGGAAAGAGTGTTGCCACCCGGGATTTCCGCCTGACACTGTTCCAAATGATTGAGTGACAACAATTGTTGCACCAAAAGTGTCAATCACTTGGTAGTTTGTGATTCCGTCAAACAATGCTATGACTTCGGGATCGTCCGGTACTGCTTCAGTTACAGAAGATGTACCAAAATTGTCATCTATTACGGTGACGACTACATCGTAATCCGTGAACGCTTTGCGAACTAAGTACTGGTGACTTGCTTCGAATGTATCACCGTCTGACAAATTATAAATAGCCTCTAAGCTACTTCCGTCTCCCCAATCAAGGAGGACTGTCAGATCGTCAAAAGCACCTTGATCACTGACGGTCCCCGATATGGTAAAAGGCTCATGCACGTCTACTTCATCGGGAAAAGTGTCGAGTGTGACTGTTGGGTCAACGTTATCGACATCCAGAGAATGAGTGACAGATGTAGAATTGCCGGCGTTGTCGGTGGCGGTCATCGTAATCGTGTATGTAATCCCCAATCCAGTTCCTGACATTATGTCATCATAATATGAATAGGTAGCTGTGAAATCCTGTCCAACAGGGACTTCGATGCCGCTACCCGACGGGTCCAAGGAGTCTCCCCAATGAATCGTCAGTGTTAGATCATCATATTGATTGTCATTAAGACGTCCTTTGACTTGGAATTGACTTCCTTCATCAATTGGACCAGTTGGCCAGATTAAATTTGAGAAGACCGGAGCAGGATCTGGCAGCACATTCACTTGAACTGATTTCGCATCACTTCCGCCGTCATCATCTGAAAGTGTGAGAGTGACATTTCTGGTTCCAGGAAACTCATAAGAGTAACCGATGGAGAATGACCCGCTATTATTGATTGAAGTTGTCTGAGAAGAGCTGCCTTCTCCCCAATTAACTGACAGCGCCAATGAATCTGACACTCCAACATCACTTCCATTTCCCGAAAGTGTAAATGGTTGGTAGGGGAGAACGGAAATAGAGGAGCCAGTTGGATTAGTCACATTCAGAGTAGGAGCCACGTTATCGACTGTCACTGAATATGAATCAGGGGTCGACATGAGAGTCTGCGACCCTGTGGCTGTTGACCCACTTGTCGTTGTCCCACTTGTCGTTGTCCCACTTGTCGTTGTCGATCCTCCAGTAGTCGTTCCTGTGCTCGTCGTTCCGCTGTCAGTCACAGATGCCCAGACGCTCACCGTAAGCTGGTCATCGTCGTTGTACTGGTTCCAGAAACTGAAAGAGCCACCCGGCGAAATCTGAGCAGAATCTGAATACGCTGACGAAGATGAACTTGTGGTACCTGTGCCACCGTACCAGCGAACATAGACGTTGATGCTTTCTGAGCCCGAATGGGTAGCTGTCCCGCTGATCGAGAACGAGTCGCCCTCGTCGATATTTGAAGGCGGTGTTGAGGTCAAATTAACGACCGGCGTACTGGCCAGCAGAGTGCGATCCTCAAAAACTTCAACAGGAGCACTGATTTCATGCCGACGGTGCTGCTTGTCTTTCCGATTCGTTCGCTTTGGCCTCTGAGCTTTGATGCGGTCTGCAAATTCGCCTAACCAGTTCGGAAATACCACGGCCCTGTCTCCCCTGAAGTTGAAGTCAGTTGTCTGGAAGTTTCTCCGCATATCACAGATGCTATCATGTCGCAGAAATCAGACGTGGACAGTATTCCGGGTACTGGACGAATTCAAACTGAATACTGGTCGTCACGAAAAATTTGTAAAGTTCATATATTCAGTGTCTGCGGGGTTGACGCCAGGCAGTTCACGTATCTTGCCCGATCAAATTTTTGGCGGGCGATTCATTCGAAGGACTCAACTGCATGCAACGGGCCGATCAGAAAGCTGCACTCATTCAGCGTGGAATAGCCGACTACAAATCGGGAAAGTTTGATTCGGCTGATGAACTTTTTCGCCGTGTGCTGATCAGTGATCCGAATTCAGGAGATGCACATCATTTGCTTGGTGTCATCGCGATGGAGCGTAAGCGACGGGAGATAGCTTTTGGGCATCTATTGCGTGCTGTCGAGCTGAGACCGGATGCTCCTGCGTACCAGAACTCTCTGGGAGTTGCTTACGTTCGAGACGGGCAATTCGCAGCGGCAGTCCATCATTTCTGGCAGGCCATTGCCGGGCAGCCAGACTATTTCGACGCGATTAAGAATCTGCTGATCGCTTTACAGGACATCGGCCAGTTTCAGGAAGTGATTCGAGTTGCGGAGCGGGCATTGAAACTGAATCCCGAATCGGGCGAGGTCATCTTCAACCGAGCGAGAGCCCAGCATTCACTCGGCCAGATCGATGAAGCCATTGAAGGTTACGAGAAGGCACTTGAGTATGTGCCAGACCACGTCCCGTCGTTGACCGAAACGGGCTTTGTCTGGCTTGACCGGGATGAACCCGAACAGGCACTTCCCTACTTCGAGCGAGCTGTCGAACTCAGCCCGACCAATGTACGCGGGCTTGATGGTCTGGGGCACGTCTACGAGTTACAGGGCGATACGGATAAAGCGATCGCCACATGGGAACGAGCCGCCACGCTGAATCCAGATGCACCACCAATCCTCACAAGTCTTGGCGTTACTTGTGTTCAAGTGGGGCGAATTGATGAAGGTCGTCAACGACTTCATCGAGTGCTTGAAATCGCTCCCCAGAATGCCGAAGCATTTCTTGCTCTCAGTCAGTCGGCGAAAATCACAACAGACGATCCAATTATTGTAAAACTTGAATCGCTCATTACTCGGGACACGATTCCACCGGAATCCCGTTCGAAGATGCACTTTGCTTTGGGGAAAGCGTACGAAGACACCGAACGCTTTGAGGAAGCATTCAGCCAGTACAAACAGGGCAATCAACTGAAGCGTCAGTTGATCCACCATGACGCAGAGCAGCTTCGCGTTCAGATGAATTCTCTGATTGATTACTTCTCAGCAGAACGATTCGAATCAGTAGGAAACCGTTTTGCGGACGACTCGTCTGTTCCGATCTTTGTTGTCGGTATGCCCCGGTCCGGCACCACACTTGTCGAACAGATCATCGCCAGCCATCCCGATGTTCACGGTGCCGGTGAACTCCCCTTTGTCGAGCGGATGTTTCGACGGATGCCTGCCGGAGTGAAACCGAAGACAGCATTTCCGCAATGTCTCGATTTGCTCACGCAGGAAGCAGGCAGAAAACTCGCAACTGAGCATGTGGCAAGACTCAAGGAGATGGCACCCGAAGCAAAGCATGTCGTTGACAAGATGCCGAAGAATCTCGTCCATGTCGGACTCATCCGGCTTCTCTGGCCGAATGCAAAGATTGTCCATTGCGTTCGAGACTACCGCGACATCGCCATGTCGTGCTTCTTCCGATACTTCGCCAAAGGGCAGCCATTCAGTTGGGACTTGTACGAACTCGGGGACTATTGCAGGCACCACGCCGAACTCTGCAAACACTGGCACAAGGTGCTCGGCACTGAAATCTATCCAAGTCACTACGAAGAGCTGACCAGCAATCAGGAGCAGAAAACTCGTGAACTGATCGAGTACCTTGAACTTCCGTGGTCAGACAGTTGCCTTTCGTTCCACGAGACCGACCGCCGAATCAAAACAAACCCACTTCAGGTTCGAAAACCAATCTACAAGACGTCCGTCGCCAAATGGAAACGCTACGAACCGTGGATCGGCGAATTCCTGCAAGCACTTGGAAATGAACACGACCTCAGTCACCTTTGATGCGTCTTACTCACAAATGTTTTCTTGAGACTACTACCGTATTGATGACGTTCTGCAGAGGTAGTTCTTAACTACGCCTTCACTCGCCTTCTTCTGTGAAGTTGACGACATCGGGCGTTACCTGTCCCTGAAACCGTCAGCACCTCACACTGCCTCCGCAATATCAACGAACACCGCGATTTCATCATCTGCGTGTGCCGTTCCATGCAGAGGAGATGAAACAACTCGGGCGACTTCGTAATCAAACGACTCGCGTGCGAATTCAGTACGGCCGTCCCATGTGTAGAAGCAGGACCAGTGCACCGGTTCGTCACGAGGCAGTTTGTCACGGGGCAGATTGCTGGTGCGTCAAGACGTAGCCTATGAAAGATGCTGACGCGCCCTGCGAAGAGTCTGGCTTGCAGCCGTTGAGATGGATTGCGTACGCAGCTCTTGAATAGGTTCCGTGTGGTTGTGGCTGGAGTCGCCGAGTTCTGGAGAAGGGTCGACGTGCTGCGGGGGTTGTGACAGAATTCGGGTTTGCAATTCCCGTCTGCAATTCCCGTCTGCAATTCGGGTTTGTGACGTGTGTGGGACGCTGAGGATTTCTAAGAACTGGAGAGGGAACGACTGATGGCGCGACTGGAAGCTCCGTGTCCCTCGTGCGCTGCTCCCGTTGAGTTCAGGTCGCGGACCTCGCTGGTCACCATTTGCCCGTACTGCCAGAGCGTCGTCGCGCGCGGGGACAAGAAGTTCGAAGATCACGGCAAGGTTGCCGATCTGGTCGAAACTCAGTCTCCGTTGAGCCTCGATGTTAAAGGCAGGTTTCGCGGTAAGCCGTTTCGGATCGTTGGCCGGATTCAGTATCAGCATTCAGCCGGCGGCGTGTGGGACGAGTGGTACGCTCAGTTTCCCAACGGTAAGTGGGGCTGGCTGGCGGAAGCTCAGGGCCGCTTCTACATGACCTTCCAGAAGAAGGTGAAAGACGGAAGTGAACTGCCCGGTCTGGATTCGCTCGAAGCCGGTGAGAGGATCAAACTGGGCGATAACGAGTTCACGGTTGCGGAAGTGGGCGAAGGAACCGCTGCCGGAGCCGAGGGGGAAATTCCGTTCGACTTTCATCCTGGCGAGGCTCACCCGTTCGCCGATCTGTACGGGCCGGACGGTCAGTTTGCCACGTTGGATTACGGAAGTCAGCCAGCGGGGTATATCGGCTGGCAGGTGTCGCTCGACGAGATCGGTATGTCTGGTCTGCGAGCGGCGGAGAAAGAAGTAAAACGGATCGCCGCCAGGGATGTCAGTTGTCCCCAGTGTGCCGGCTCGCTGAAGTTGCAGGCTCCGGATGAAACAAAGCGAGTCGGTTGTCCGTACTGCGGCGCGGTGCTCGACTGTGACCGAGGCAACCTTCAGTACCTGGAAACGCTGACGACGAAAGTTGACCCACTGATCGAGATCGGTTCGACAGGCACGCTTTACGATGTTGAGTACATCGTCATTGGCTTCATGCAGCGGTCGGTGACGTTCGACCGGAAATACTTCTGGACGGAGTACCTGCTCTACAATACGGAAGTAGGGTTTCGGTGGCTGGTCCACAGCGACGAGCACTGGAGTTTTTCCGAGCCGCTCTCGCCTGCCGACGTGCATGACTACAAAACGTCAGCGGCCTGGGACGGAAAGACATTCAAGCTGTTTCAGCGTGCGATTGCTCGGGTGGAGTACGTGCTGGGTGAGTTTTACTGGAAGGTCGAAGTCGGCGAAGAAGTGACCTCGCGTGACCTGATCTGCCCGCCGTACGCGATGTCGGTTGAACGCTCGATGGCAATGGCTTCTCCAGAAGATCAGCTGGCAGGCAAGCGGATGAATCTGGGTGAGGTCAACGTGTCGCTCGGCAGGTACATTGAGCATGAAGTCATCGAAGGAGCTTTCAAACTGGAGCATGAACTGCCTCGCGGATGGAAAGTCGCCCCGAACCAACCGTTTCCGTGCGATCGAGGGATCTATCTGCAGTGGCTGATGTTCGGGTTGGCGATGGGGGTGATTTATCTCGGCGCGGCTGCAATGAGCGACTCGGCCGACCCGTGGGTACTTGCGTGGGGACTGTTTCTTGTGTCGGTTATTCCGGTTGGCGCCCTCATCGTCAATCACAGCTTCGATGTGAAACGCTGGTCGGAAAGTGACTACTCGCCGTACGCCTCGGATGATTGATGACGTGCGGACCTGCTGTTGAATTCTGAAGCGTACGATGAACTGCTGACTGAACAGTCGCTGGCGAATCGCTGAAAGGTGTGGCAATGCTTACAAAAATCTATCAGGTTGTTGGCCTGACGCTGTGCATTGGGCTGGGAGCGGCATTCGCCCTGGGGTGGAAGGCTCCGGACCTCTTCGATGGTAAATCGAGCGGCGGAACAGGCCGCAGCGGGTTCTTCTTTTTCAGCGGCGGCGGGAGTGGCAGTGGCGGCTTTCATTTTGGTAAGTAGAACGCCGCATTCAGCAGGCGTTTTGATCGATCACTCAATTTGAGAATGAATAAGAATCAGGAGCGAGAACCATGTCGAGTTTCGTGGGCCAATTGTTGGCCGGGATGAATGGTTTCGAAATGGCATTACTGGCGGCTGAGGGGGATGGCGGCGGGTTTGCGATGGTTGCTCAGAACGCCATCGCCGCAATCATTTTTGCGGTGATCGGCCTGGTCGTGCTGGCGATTTCGATCGTTTTGATGAGCAAGCTGATGCCGCTTCCGTTCTGGAAGGAAATCGAAGAGGATCAGAATACGGCCCTGGGGATTATGGTCGGCTCCATTGTGATCGGGATTTCGATCATCATCGCCGCGGCGATTCATGGCTGATTCCCGATCGGAAGCGTGCCACAGGCTCAGCCAATGCAGGGCTTCGCGTGAACGCCGAAAGCAAATCTGCACTGGTAGAGCCAGTGGCATACTTTGTTAACGGGCAGTCAAGTTCAACGCAGCGGTTTTGGAGTTTCAAAGGTGAGTGTCAGGCGGTGTGTTCAGTGACCGACGATTTCGACGCGGATGACGAGATCGTCGTGGAGCTGGTGGGCAGGTCCGAAGTGTCGGTGCCGACAGTCGATCGCAATCTGATTGACGGGACACGGCAGGCAGAAGCGACGTCCGGTAACGAACCAGTTCGCTCGCCGCTGATGAATGACGCGCCGCTGTCTCTGCTTTATTTGAACGTTCTGATCATTGCGACGTGCGGACTCGTTTACGAGCTGCTGGCCGGGACGCTGGCCAGCTATGTGCTCGGCGATTCGGTAACGCAGTTTTCGCTGATCATTGGCGTCTATCTGTCAGCTCTGGGAGCAGGTGCCTGGGTATCGTCGTTCGTGAAGAAAAACGTTGCCCGGACGTTTGTTGAAGTGGAGCTGGGGGTAGCGCTGCTCGGAGGGACGAGTGCTCCGCTGCTCTTTCTATGCTTCGCGAAGCTGGCCTGGTTTCTGCCGGTTCTGTACGGAGTCGTCTTCGGGATCGGCGTGCTGGTCGGGCTGGAGCTTCCGCTGCTGATGCGGATTCTGAAAGGGCATCTGGACTTTGACGACCTGGTCTCCAAAGTTCTGACGTTTGATTACATCGGCGCCCTGGTGGCGTCGCTGATGTTTCCGATGTTTCTGGTGCCGACGCTGGGGCTGGTGCGAACGTCGCTGGTCTTCGGAATTCTCAACGCTCTCGTCGGGCTGTGGGGAACGTCGCTCCTGCGTCCGATTCTGGCTGGCAGCGTGACGGGGTTGCGTATTCGCGCTGTTGTGGTGCTGACGCTGCTTGTGGCCGGGCTGGTGAAGGCAGACTCGCTGACGTCGCTCGCTGAAAACAGCATGTTCGCCAGCCCGATCGTTCATACGCAGACGACTGCTTACCAGCGGATTGTCGTTACGCAGAACCGGACGGGGTTTCAGCTGTACCTGAATGGGAATCTGCAATTCAGCTCGTCGGACGAATATCGGTATCACGAGGCGCTGGTCCATCCGGCTGTTGCGACGGCACGTTCCATTCGAAACGTGCTGATTCTGGGAGGGGGTGACGGGCTGGCTCTGCGGGAGCTGCTGAAGTATCGGAGTGTTGAACACGTGACGCTGGTGGACATCGACCCGGAGATGACTGCTCTTTCCGAATCGTTTCCGCCACTGGCGAAGTTGAACGGCGGTGCGTTGAAAGATTCGCGAGTCACGATTGTCAACGACGATGCAATGATCTGGCTGGAATCAGTGTCTGAGCATTTCGATCTGGTGCTGATCGACTTTCCGGATCCGAATTCCTTCTCACTGGGCAAGCTCTACACGACCCGTTTCTATCGGCTGCTCGCTCAGCGGTTGAGTCCCGATTCGCGAGTCTGCATTCAGTGCACGTCGCCCCTTCTGTCGCGGAAAGCTTACTGGTGCGTCATCCGAACGATGGAAGCAGCGGGTTTCCATGTGCGGCCATTTCATGCGGCCGTGCCATCGTTTGGCGACTGGGGGTTCGCGCTGGCGAGTCTTTCAGCGTTTGAAACGCCTCGGAAGCTGTCCGGCGAGCTGACCGGCGAACTGCGGTTTCTGAACGATGAAATGCTTTCCAGCCTGTTCAGTCTGCCGACGGATCTGGCTCCGGTCGACGTTGAGATCAATCGACTCGATAACCAGTCGCTGGTCCGTTACTACGAAAGCGACGTCGGCGCCGGGTAACAACTCCGGATGAACTTCAGGGTTCAGCTCGATGCGCTGCAGTGTTGTCTGGACATCACATGAGTTGATGGTGCGTCGGGGAAGCACCCTGTGCCGACTGATGACGGTCTGTTTCGAAGCGGCTCAGAGATTTTCGTCGTCGTCGAATTCTTCGTATTCCTCATCGTAGTCGCCGAATTCATCGTCTTCGTAGGCGTCCACGTCGTCATCGAACTCTGCGTCAGTGCTGGCGGCGAGTTCTGCTTCGTCGAAGTCTTCGGGAATGGCGTCTCCAAAGCCTTCTTCCTGATCGGCTTTCTGTGGCGCCGCAGCGGCTGCTCCGGCTGCAGCACCTTCCGGTTGTGGAGTCATTGGCAGACGCGTGTCTTTGTAAAAGACGAGTACGATGAACGGCGTCAGCACGATCAGGGCTGTGCAGACCGTGGCGGTAATTGTCACGGCAAGCAGAACCGTCCCGATGCTGTTCGCCCGGTCGAGGATGTTCATGATAAGAGCGTAAAGTGCTCCACCGGCGGGAATGGCTCCGACGAGCGTCATGAAGAAGAATGCGAGTTTGCTCACAGCAGCCTCAGTTCAAACGGAATCGCCAGGGGCGGACGTGGCGGACTGGGAAGGCTCAGCCGCCGACTCTGATATTCAGCAGGACGTGAATTATTCCACGCAATTAACAGCAACCTTACGACTTTACGGAAGAGAGTCCCTCTCAGACAAGAAGCTGTCCGAGGATTTGCACATGAGAATTGCCGCGATTCGTTCCGGTCGGAAGAATCCGCATTAGCGAACGCTCCTTCTGTCGGGCATTCCTGTCAGTTCGAGACGTTCGGATTATTCGTTCGAACTGGCATTTCGCGAACGGGCTCAGGGGGACAGCTCACGGATTTCGTTCTGCTGATGCGGTTTTCCAGACTTGATGACGTCGAAGTCGGGCCACGCGGCGAATTGTTCAGCGATGGCGTTGGCGTTTGACGGGTCGACCTTGCCGGAATGCGCATGCAGCAGAAATCGCAGTCGCAACGGTGCCGAGCGGGTTGTCAGAAGTGGGCCGTCCATACACGGTGACGCGCCCATCCAGCCGTCTTCTCGAACATGCCAGCGATTGGGGAATCCGGGATTACTCGGGTGATCGAAGTAGGTGATCCCTTCGACGAATCCGTTGTCGGCTGTCTTTTGCGGCGTGGTCCGGGCACCGTTATTTGCGGCGGGAAGAACGGGGCCGCTGTAGTCCATCCAGCGAGCCTGTCTGCCGAAAATGTTAGGTTTTCCGGCAGCGTCTTTCTCTCCAACCAGTCCGTCGCTGTTGGTCAGTTTTCCCGTTCCAAAATGTTCGGAGATGGATCGAGCCATGCGGACGGCGAGGAAGCCAAAGTTCGTCTGCTGAAATTCGATCGATTCTGCTGTCGGATGAAAAATGGACTGAAGTTCCAGCAGTGTTTCTCCGCCGCCGGCAGGTCGGAACACGGCGATGACGATCTGGTCGAGCAGCTCTTTGGGTTCGTGGCCGTCGTACCAGCCGAGCCGCGTGGCAAGAATCGCTCGCTCATCGCCTTCTTCAAAGACGAGCCACTCTTTCTGCCGGATGCGGGCATCGGAGTTGTCACTCCAGAAATCGATACCCAGCAGCTTGTGATGGGCAAACCAGACCGAGCGGTGGTGCTCGTGATTGGGAGCTCCGGGATGTCCCATGCGGGTCAGAGTTTCACCGGATGGGCCGTTGAACGGGAAGAAGAACGGTCGTGGATACTGACTTCCGTAATGCCAGCGGGTTCGTTCAGAGCCATCGATCCGGACTGAAACCTGCTGGTCGGGCAGAGGAATAATCTGACATCGTGGAAATAGTTTCGACATGCTGATTCATCGTTCCGCACAGAGGGACGTCTTTCGCTCGGGATTTCGGTTCGAAACTTGAGGCAAAGACTGAGTTGCTGGCCTGATTGGGGAAACTCGCTCGATGTAACCGGCACAGTAGCGCGCGTGGGGGCGTTCGTCAAAGAATTGAAGCCTGTCGCGACGTTAGAGGACGCTCGGACGAGTGTTAAAAGAATCCGATTGTAGCGACTGAAACGCTTTTCCGGCCTGTAACGAATGCTCACGGTTTTGTGTGACGCATCGGTCGTGCCAGCCGATCCAGTGGTAAGGGTTCGCCTTGCTGGGGTTCTGGTGCGGCGTTTACGGCTTGGAACTGTTGAATCAGGTAGAGCAGTCGAATCGCCCGTCAGGGTATTTCAGGCTGTGCGGGTTAACAGACGCTGTTGCCTCTGAGGCTTTGCGGCTGTCGTCGTCACTCAAGGAAGAAGATTCCAGGAGAATATGAAGATGCTTCTTTCCAATATCTGGAAACTCGGACGGCGGCTTCAGAGCAAGCAGTCGAAGCGGCGATCACCAGGAATCGATCGCCCGGTTCAGGTGCTTGAAGAACGAACTTACCTGTCAGCTTCGACACTTTTTTTCGATGGCGAGCTGAGCATTGTCATCGAAGAAGGCAACGACAGCGTTGCGGTGAGGACGAATCCTGCCGATTCGACTCAGGTGCAGGTGCTTGTGAACGGTGTCGTTGATCAGTCTTTGCCGAACCTTCGGGCCAGCGATGTCGAGCGTCTGACGATCATCGGTAGCGATACGGAAAACCTGATCGACCTGAGCGGTGTGACGACAGCGGCATTCACCTTCGTTTCGATCAATGGCGACCCGCTGCAGATCACGGTTGACGCCGACAACGGCGACGACACGATCATTGCGTCCGACGGGTTTGATGACACGCTCGACGGTGGCGACGGAAACGACGTCATCACAATCAGTTCTGGCCTGGGTAATCTGACGATCTTCGGCGACGACGGTAACGACACCATCACTGGCGGATCAGGCAATGACACGATCGATGCTCACGATGGCGACGACGTGGTTGACGCCGGAGCTGGTGACGATTTCGTGATCGGCGGAAATGGTGCCGACAGTGTATTGGGAAATGTCGGCAACGATGTAATTCATGGTGGCGATGGGGCGGACAGGATCGACGGTGGCCTCGGTGACGACACGCTCAATGGGCAAAGTGGGTTTGATACGCTGATCGGCAATGATGGCAGCGACCTCATGCTTGGTGGGGCACATGATGATTCGCTTCGCGGTGGTGATGGCGATGATACGATTGTCGGGAACGGTGGGCGGGACTTTATCGACGCTGATAGTGGAAATGATTCAGTGTCTGCCGGAAGTGGCGATGACACGGTGTACGGGAACTCCGGCGATGACACGATCAACGGTCAGTCTGGGAATGATTCAATCATTGCAGACAGTGGCAACGACCTTGTTCAAGGAGGGGCTGGAGCGGACACGATCAATGGGGCGAGAGGCGACGACACGGTTCTGGGACAAGGTGATAACGACAGTCTCTGTGGAGGCGGCGGTGCGGACAGCGTGCGGGGGGGAAGCGGAGCCGACGTGATCACGAGTGTGTGCCCCTTCGATCGGTTTATATCAATCGATGACGTCTCCATTGAGCCAGAAGGCGGACTCGGCACTCAGACGGCGACATTTACTGTCACGCTTTCGTCGGCGTTCGATCACGAAGTGATTGTTGACTATGTAACCATGGATGGAACTGCTTCGTCGGTGGTTCAAACTGAGACTGGTTTGTCAGACTATGAGGCGAGTAGCGGGCGACTGGTCTTCCTTCCTGGTGAACTTATCCAGACGATCTCAATTTCGGTGAATGGGGATACGCTCGTCGAATCTGACGAGAACTTCTTTGTGATTCTGCAGAATGTTGAGCGTGCAGAAATTCTGGACGGTTTTGGCGAAGGCAGAATTGTCAACGATGATTTACCGCCGCCACCACTGCTTGATCTGGCGTTGGCGCTTGATGCCACGAATAGTTTTGAACCGGTCGCTCCTCTGCTTGCGGCAGAGTTTCCAGGGATTGTACAGCGAATTCAGACCGCATTGCCGGGGTTCGATGTTGGGTTTGGGGTGTCTCGATTTGAAGATTACGGCAGCGGTACTCCATTCGTACTTAATCAACCAATTATCGCGACGAGTACACCAAATTTTGACGCAGCAATTACGGGAGCTTTGTCAGCGGCCAGGAACGCACTGGGTAACGGGGGGGTAATTCCCGATTTTCCGGAGTCGGTAGTCGAGGCGTTGTTCCAGATCGCAACCGGTGACGGTTTCGATGGGAATGGCAATGGAAGCAGAATTGACCAGGGGGTGGCCGGCCTTGTGTCCACACAGATTGCCGCGGTAACGATGGGTAATGACGTTCCACCATTTTCTACATTTATGACGGATCCAACCGGTCCCGTTCTGGCACCGACAGAAATGGGGACCATCAATGATGGGATCGGCTTTCGAAACCGCGATATCGTTAATAATCAGGAATCAATCCGATTGATTCTGGTTGGCACTGATGCCGGGCTAAAGCACTTGCCGGATAACGTTGATCCGTATGTTGGGGTTGATGGTGTTACCGTTCCGGCGAGTAATGTCCTGAATGGCGCCGTTGGAAATGCCCCGGTTGGTACTGCGGGTGTGCCGTTTACGTCGGGAGCAAGTATCCAGAGTACGATCAACGAACTGGTTCAACGCAATATTCGGGTGATCGGCATTGGAGGAGCGTCGGGAGCGCAAGCTCAAGCTGATCCTACAGATCCGCTTGGTGCGATTCGACAGCCACTTGAGTCGCTGTCGATCCTGACCGGAGGGGTCAATGAAAGTGGTCTGGTTATTGCTGGCACAATCCCGAATGACCCCATCCAGCCCGATGAACCCCTGTATTTTACAGTCGATCCGACTGACACGAACGCCGGCCAGGTCCTTGCCGACTCACTGGTACAGGCTGTCCTCGGATCTGTTGGGCCTGCCCTCGTGTCTGCAGAATCTGAAGTCGTTCTGGAAGGTGAGAATGGGCTTCGTCAGGTTTCTCTGACGGTGCGGCTGTCCAGGCCGCCGAGTGTTGATGCAACGGTGCAGTATGAATTTGTTGATGGGTCGGCGGAGAATGGCCGGGATTTTGTGGCAAGCGGAGGGGTTCTTACCTTTTCAGCACCGACGGCAGTTTCTTCAGGAGATTTTGTACAGACCATTACGATCGACATTGTTGACGATGATCTGGTCGAGGGCGACGAGCAATTTTCACTGAGGCTGTTCAATGCCTCGACTGGCTTAGCCTTCAGTGTTACTGATCCGAATGTCACCGATCTGTTATCAGCGATCACGATTGTTGACGTTGATGTGCCGCGAGATGCTGGCGACACATTATGGGGCTCAGATGGTGATGACACGATTACCGGCGGCGAAGGTGATGATTTCATCAACGGTATGTCTGGCGACGATCTGATAGACGGTGGCGAAGGTGACGACACGTTGTATGGTGGTGCAGGTCGGGACACTCTTCAGGGTAATATCGGGAACGATTCGTTGCTGGGGCAGGGCGGTGCTGACGTTCTTGAGGGGGGGGCAGGAGACGACATCATTGTCTGGCGAGGTGAGCAGGACGGCGATGACAGTTTCGCCTTTGAAGACGGCTTCGACACGATTCAGATTAACGGCGACTCTTCTGACAACAATTTCGCCATTGGTCAGAGCGGCAGCACGCTGATTATCTCAGAAGGCACCGGCTCACTGAGCATTTCGGGCGATGCTCTTGGATTTGCGTCAGGTTCTGAGGTGGTCGAAGTCAACGGCGGACGCGGCAACGACACCATCACCATCAACGATATCAACAACGTCGGGTTCTTCGTTCTGCGTGTCAACGGCGACGCCGGTACGGACACGATCACCGGAGCGGGAGCCCTGATTGGCAACGTTCCGGTCATCATTGATGGTGGTCTGGGTGACGACACTCTGACGGGGACGACCGGTCGAGACTCCATCCTGGGAAGCGAAGGTGTTGACACCATTGACGCTCGGGAAGGAGCCGACACCGTCAGCGGCGGCGACGGTGACGACATCATCGCCGGTGGTGACGGCAACGATACTCTGCGTGGCGATGCGGGAAATGATTCAGTCGTTGGTGGCCTGGGGAATGACCTGCTCGAAGGCGGGTTTGGTAATGACACGCTCTTCGGCAGCGACGGTAACGATACGGCGATTGGAAGTTTCGGTGACGACATTCTTAACGGGATGGCGGGCGACGACAGCCTGATGGGTATGCTGGGCCGCGATTCGATTCTTGGCGGCAACGGTGATGACACGCTGGACGGTGGTCGCGACGACGACCTGATGGTTGGTCAGGGCGGCAACGATGTTCTGCGAGGCGACCACGGCGACGACACGATTCGCGGCGACAGCGGCGACGACACGATTGATGCGGGTGACGGAGCTGACCAGGTCTTCGGTGGCAACGGTGACGATGGCATCTTTGGCGGCGACGGCGACGACACGCTCAACGGTGAAAGTGGAGCCGACATCATCGACGGACACGACGGTGATGACTTCATCAACGCCGGCGGTGGTGATGACGTGGTTGTCGGTGGCGACGGCAACGACACGATCAATGGTAACTCCGGAACGGACACGGTCGGCGGCAACCTGGGCGACGACGTGTTCGGCAGCAGCGAAGTCATCAACGATATGCTGATGCTCACTGCGGACCAGCGAGCAAAGCTCAACACGCAAACCTAGACAGGATTCTGGCCAGAGCCGGTTGAGACTAACGCAGCTTCGAGTTTGCTGATTTAGACTCGAAGCTGTTTTTTCGGGCCGACGTTATTTCGACGCCTCAGAGGAGCTACCCGGTTGCAGACCGCGGAAAATCCGACGGCGGAGCGGGTTTTTGTAGTCGGTGAACTCGGTGTCCGGCGGCGCGTCGGTTTCGAGTTGAACCGCGAGTTCGTGAAACTTGGCGTCCATGTCGTCGGCGTAATGGACAAGCAGAGCTTCGGGAGTGCTCGGCGAAATCGGCGATCCCCACTCCGGGATCCCCTGGTGCGAAATGATGATGTGTTCCAGCCGGAGCACGGTCTCCGGATTGATGTCGGGAATGGTGGCGGCTTTGTTCAGGACGATGTCCCGACCGATAAAAATGTGCCCGACCAGGCGGCCTCGCGGAGTGTATTCCCAGCCTTCCGGTTTGAATTCGAGTTCTTCCGCCTTGCCAATGTCGTGCAGAATGGCTCCCGCGATGACGAGTGACTTCGACAGCGGCGGCTGCATTCTGGTGTAGTAGTTGCTGTATTTTTCCGCGAGAAAGACGGCGGTCCTGGTTACAGACAAAGTGTGTTCAAGGTAGCCGCCCATGAACGCGTGGTGGTTTCGCGATGCGGCGGCGTGAGTCTTGACGAAGTCGGCACGCTCGGTGAGCAGTTCGACCACGAGCCGTTGCAGAGGCTCTTCCGTGATGTGTTCTCTGGCGAGGCCGATCAGTTCCTCGAACATTTCATCGCGGTTGTACCGTGTTGTTTCGAAGAAGTCGTCGGGCGAAAACCCGTGTTCTGTGTCGCTATCCTGGACAGGACGAATTCGCTCGATATCGAGCTGTGGTCCGTATGAATTCTCCGTGAACCTGCCGCGAATCTTGTAGAACGTGCCAACATTCCAGTTCTCGCTGCAGTCGGGGAAGTGCCCGTGGTCACTCCAGATCATGGAAGTGGCTTTGCGCTTTGCATCCCGAAACGTGACTCGGTAGTAAGGCTTGCCGTCCTTGGTCTGGCTCTGCTCTTTGGATGCCAGCACGGCGAACAGATCTCCCGACTGGTTCGGAGTCATTTCAAAAAGGCGAAGGATTTCGGAAGTCATGAGTCACGCTTTGACTGGCGATGGAGCTGAGAAAATCTGGTGTGAGAACACGGACGGAAGAAGTGTCGCCACCGCTCTGACAGAATCAAGCGTCCAGAATCAAAGTGCCGACTCGACTCGCAGGAATACTAACAGGCTCTAATCTTCGCTAATGAGTGGAAGCGACACTTGTGGGCAACCAGTCTCGATCAGGCAGTTTCGATCAGCGTATTTCAGTGTTCCTTAAATTTTCATCTTTGAACTAACCAGAGCCGGTTTTGCAATGCCTCGAAAACTGACTGTTCATCTTCTTCCCACTTTGTTCGAGCCTTCGCAGCTGGCTGGTGGCATCGCTGTCGTGATTGACGTCCTGCGAGCGACGACGACGATTGCTTACGCGCTGGAAAACGGCGCCCGAAGCATCATCCCGTGTGCGTCGATCGAGGAAGCGATGGCTCAACGCCTTCTGAAAAGCAAGAGTGCGAAGCCGCTGGAAACTTCCGGTGAGTTGCTGCTGGGTGGCGAACGTGGTGGAGAACCGATCGCCGGATTCGATCTAAGTAACTCACCATCAGAATGGAGTCACGCGGCGGTTACGGATCGGGAGATCGCCTTTACGACGACCAATGGGACGCATGCCCTGCTTCGCTCGGCCTGGGCGGAACAGATCATCACAGGAGCATTTGCGAATCTTCAGGCGGTTGTCAACTGCCTGAAGAGAAACAGTGAGCCTGTTCATCTGGTCTGTGCCGGCACTGGGGGCAAGGTTTCGACTGAAGATTGTCTATTTGCCGGAGCGGTTATCGATCGGCTGTTGAACGAATCGCTGCCGGCTGATGGGGCGAGCGAGGGACGATTCGAACTTGGTGATGCGGCGTTTCTAGTGCTTTCGCACTGGAAATTGGCGTCCGATTCGCCGGACGGACTGTTTCAGGCGATGAAAGCGGGAAGTGGCGGACGGAATCTCATGCGGCTCGGTCTTGAGGCCGATATCAGAACGGCGGCGGCTCTGGACCAGGTTGACCTCGTTCCCGAGTACCTGCCACAATCCCGCCGAATCAGTCCTGTCTCGTAAGAATGGCGGCAGGCTGAGGCTTATTTCGTTGTTGATTCGGGGCGACAGGTCACGAACCTGGCGTCTCTTTTTCTTTCCGGTTGTTCGCGTTCGCCGCGAATCCGGACGCCGGTTATCGGATCGTGCCCGGTCAGTCGGCAGCTTGTTCTCGATACTCCACTCGAGAATTTACCACTCAGTTTTAGAGGAACGGTTTTGCCATGAGCAAAAACATGGACGCGATTGTTTCGTTGTGTAAGCGGCGAGGTTTCCTGTTTCAGTCGTCGGAAATCTACGGCGGATTCCAGGGGTTCTGGGATTACGGCCCGCTGGGCGTCGAGCTGAAGCGGAACGTCCGAGAGGCCTGGTGGCGGGACATGGTGACCTCGCACGACGAGTACACCGCGCCGGAAGGAGCACCCTGCTCGTTCGACATGGTCGGCATCGAGACGTCGATCATCATGAACCCTCAGGTCTGGAAATGCTCGGGCCACTACGACCTGTTCTGTGACATGATGGTCGATTGCCGGGAGACGAAGAAACGGTATCGGTTCGACCAGATTCGCGGTCGATGGGCAACGAACGACGAAGCGGAGTCTGAAGAAAACAAGCGTGTCTTTATCATGACCGATGCGACTCCGGAAGACGCTATCGACGACACAGAACGTCGAGCGGCCGAGTTCTACGAAGTGAAAAAGAAATACGGGAAGAAGTTCTTCGCCGAAGATTGCGTGGTCGAAACTGTCGACATGAGCTGGCTTGGCCCGGACGCCGCTGCCGCCGGTAAGAGTCTTGATGCGGTGCTCGCACTCGGTGCATCGAAGCCTGGCACGCTGACCGAACCTCGCGAATTCAACCTGATGTTCAAGACGATCGTCGGAGCGCTCGGCACGGAAGAAGACGCCGCGTTCCTGCGACCGGAAACGGCTCAGGGGATTTTCGTGAACTTCAAAAACGTCTGCGACAGCAGTCGCGTGAAGATTCCGTTTGGCGTCGCTCAGATCGGAAAAAGTTTCCGCAACGAAATCACGCCACGGAACTTCACGTTCCGCTCGCGTGAGTTCGAGCAGATGGAAATCGAATTCTTCTGCCACCCGGACTCGTCTCAGGACTGGTACAAATACTGGCGTGATCGCCGGATGGCCTGGTACAAGGCAATGGGGCTGTCGGACGAACGGCTCATTCTGCGAGAGCATGATCCTGACGAGTTAAGCCACTACTCGACCGGCACGGCTGATGTTGAATACGCATTCCCGTTTCTCGACGACGGCGAGTACGGCGAACTTGAAGGTATCGCCCATCGAGGCGACTTCGACCTGCGAAGTCACATGGAAGGCAAGCTGGACGAGAAGTCGAACCCGCTCGAACTGCAACTGGATGCGGACGGAAATCCGAAGTGGAAAGGCAGCGGCAAGGATCTGCAATACTTCGATGACCAGACTCGCGAACGGTTCACGCCGCATGTGATTGAGCCATCAGCCGGAGCTGACCGGGCAACGCTGGCCTTCCTTTGCGAAGCGTACACCGAAGACGAAGCTCCGGACGACAAGGGTGAGATGCAGAAACGAGTGCTGCTGAAACTGCACCCGCGACTGGCTCCAATCAAAGCGGCGATCTTCCCGCTGATCAAGAAGGAAGGCATGCCCGAAACGGCTCTCGAAATTTATCGCGAGATGAAAGCCGCCGGGCTGAACGTCATTTATTCTCAGCAGGGAGCGATCGGTCGTCGGTATCGTCAGCAGGACGAAATCGGCACGCCGTGGTGCATCACCATCGACGGTGACACGGCAACCGATGGTGCCGTCACCGTCCGGGATCGCGACACGCTGGAACAAACCCGCGTCCCGGTTTCCGAGGTGACGAACGAAATTCTGCGCCGCTTGCGGGGGTGAGTTTCGTGACGGCAGATTGAAAATTAATCGCAGAGTCCACTGAGGTCTCGCAGAGAAACGGGAGAGTCTACTTTGGCTCTCCTTTTTCTCTGCGTGTCAAAGCTCTCCGCCCTCTGCGATTAAAATTGTCTGCCGGGGCTACGGCGACGTCGCAAACGTTTCGAGCTTGTCGAACGTCGTTCCGTTGCGATCTTTGTCGGAGAGAATTGGCTCGCCGTCGATGGGCCACTCCACGCCGATGGTTTCGTCGTTCCACAGCAGCGTCCGCTCGTACGTCGGGGCGTAGATGTCGGTGCATTTGTAGACGAAGTCTGCCGTTTCACTGAGAACGGCGAATCCGTGTGCAAAACCTGGCGGTATCCAAAGCTGCCGCTTGTTTTCAGCAGATAGCGTCACGCCAACCCACTGGCCGAACGTCGGCGAGTCCTGTCGAACATCTACCGCGACGTCGAAGATTTCGCCCTGCATGACGTGGACGAGTTTTCCTTGCGGATGCTGAATCTGAAAATGCAGCCCTCTCAGCGTGCCTCGGCAGGAGTGCGACCAGTTGTCCTGGATGAACGGGCCGGTGATACCAGCGTCGCCGTAACGTTGTTGCGAAAACGTTTCGAGAAAGAAGCCTCGAGAGTCGCCGAAGACTCGCGGTTCAATGAGCAGCACGCCGGGAAGTGAGGTTTCCGTCACATTCATTTGCTGTCCACTTTGCTGCTGTTTGACGGCTGTCGATAAACGCCGGTTGACTGTTCCGAGTTTGTTTGTTTTCAGACGACTCATTGTCCATTGACCTTATGCAGGATTACTCGGCAGATGGCTCGGTGAGTGGCTGCCGAAACGTTGGCATTCACCGGTTTGTGGAATACTAATGGCGGTCCTGTTTCGCCTCTATATCTGTCTGGCCAAAGGCAAACCTGGCGTTGAAGCCGAAGTTGAGAGTGCTTTACGATCCCCTCTGCTGGTTTTCAGGTTTGAATTCATGAAGGCTTCAGACGTCATTGGATGGCCAGGTTCTTACTCCACGGAAGGCATCGGATGGATTCTGGCAGGCTGGGTTCTCAACGAAATCGATTTGCCTCGTCGACGTCAGCGTCTCCTGGTTTGCCGGGATCGAGTGACGCGTTTGATCCGGAATTGCTCGCGGCGTCAGGGGTGACGACAGAGGCTGAACGGCTTGGTACCGCTATTACTCGAACGCGAAACTGGCTGCTTAACGAGCAGCATCCGGATGGCTTCTGGGTGGGAGAACTCGAAGGCGACACCATCCTTGAGTCAGAGTACATCCTGCTTCTGACCTGGCTCGGGCGAGGCGAATCTGAAGAAGTCCAGCGCTGCGCAAAGTACATCGAGCGGCAGCAGCTTCCGACCGGCGGGTGGGCGATTTATCCTGGCGGACCTCTGGAAATCTCGGCATCGGTGAAGGCGTACTGGGCGATGAAGATCGCTGGCCACGATCCTGGCGAAGAGGTCATGCGTCGAGCACGCGAAGCAATTCTCGCCGGCGGCGGTGCCGAGAAAATGAACAGCTTCACCAGGTTTTACTTCGCGTTGCTCGGGCAGATTTCCTACGCGCAGTGCCCGGCGGTGCCGCCTGAGCTGATTCTGATCCCGACCTGGTGCCCGTTCAATGTTTATGAAATGTCGGCGTGGTCGCGCACGATTCTGATCCCGCTGAGTCTGATGTGGTCATTCCGCCCGGTCAGCAAGCTGCGCGACGAATGGAACGTTCCGGAGTTATTCATCGACTCTCCGGAAAAACTTCCCAGAACGATGCCGCCGTCGGAAGTCGTGGACGAGCTGAAGTCTGCTTCGAAGTTCAACTGGCGTGCTTTTTTCAACGGCGTTGACCTGACGTTCAAGACCCTTGATTCGCTGCACATCCGGCCGTTTCGAAGAATTGCTGTCCGGCGAGCGACGAAGTGGGTGTTCGACCGTTTTGAAGACAGCGATGGACTTGGGGCCATCTTACCGCCGATTGTCTGGAGCGTCATCGCTCTACGGTGTCTCGGTTACGAGGAAGATTCTCCTGAAGTTCAGTCGCAGCTCGACGAGTTGAAAGACCTGGTGATTTCGGAAGGCGAAACCGACCGGCTTCAGCCTTGCAAGTCGCCGGTTTGGGATACGGCCATCGCGACAATCGCGTTGCGTGATGCGGGTGTTGCGGCTGAGCATCCTTCGCTGAAGCGAGCGGTCGACTGGTTACTTGCGAAGGAAGTTCGCAAGCCCGGTGACTGGACGATGCGCAACAGCGCGACCGAACCGGCCGGCTGGTATTTCGAATTCAACAACGAGTTTTACCCCGACGTTGATGATACGTGCATGGTGCTGATGGCTCTGGCTCGGTGTCTGCCGGATCACCCCGAATGGGATACGGATTTTCTGGTCGACGACTGGAGTCCTCACGAAGCGGACAAAGATGCCACCGCAGTGCTGGCAGCTCGAAATGCCGACTCGATCCTGGCGGCAGTTCAGGTTGATCGGTTGAGACCAATGCTCGGCGCGATGCACCGCGGAGCTCGCTGGATTCTGGCCATGCAGTCGAAAGACGGCGGCTGGGGCGCGTTTGACCGCGACAACGTTCGCGAGCTATTCACTCAGGTTCCGTTTGCCGATCACAACGCAATGATCGATCCCAGCACGGCTGACTTAACGGCTCGGATGCTGGAGATGTTTTCGTACCTCAACGTGCCGGTCGACCACCCGGTTGTTCGGAAAGCGATCGACTTCGTCTGGAATGATCAGGATTCCGAGCACTGCTGGTACGGTCGCTGGGGCGTCAATTATCTGTACGGAACCTGGCAGTGCCTGGTCGGTCTGACTCGGATCGGCATTCCGCTGACCGATGCTCGAATTCGCAAAGCTGCCAACTGGCTGAAGTCCGTCCAGCGAGATTGCGGCGGTTGGGGAGAGACTCCTCGCAGTTATGATGACCCGTCTTTGAAAGGGCAGGGGCCGCCGACCGCTTCGCAGACAGCGTGGGCAATCCTTGGATTGATCGCTGCTGGCGAAGGTGAATCTGAATGTGTCGCCCGAGGCATCGAATATCTGATCGATTCACAGAACGAAGATGGTACCTGGGACGAAGAATGGTGGACCGGAACCGGATTCCCGAAAGTCTTCTACCTTAAGTACCACCTTTATCGTATTTCGTTCCCGCTGATGGCGCTCTCCCGCTACGCCCGACTCCGCAGCCGAGTGTGATTCTGTTTCGCATCTGAGATGACATCGGTGAAATTGAAAACGCCGCCAGCAGAATACGCTGCGGGCGGCGTTACTTTTCTGTCGAAATTGCTGAGAAGTTGTCAGGCGTTAGACCATTTTCATGGTTTCCGTGCAGGAACTGGCCCCCGGAATGGCCATTGCTTCCCTGGTGGTCCTCCTGCAGAACACTGAAAACGAATTCTGAAACTGCTTTAGAAATCGCCAGGCTGGTTTTCGTCGTCAATGTCGATCAGGTATTCGAACAGCGAGTTCACGGCTGCGTTGGTGTTGTGTTCGATGTTCTGGCTGAGAGATTTGACGGCTCCGTCAGCAAGCAGGAAGTAGACGACGCCGATGTGCGGGCTGACGAAAGTTCGTCGGCACTCGCCCGTATTCGGCGGGCAATTGAGCTTGCGGAAACCACAACCCAGAGCCGATGCCATTGATCGATTCTGATTTCCGTCCTGACCATTCACTCCCCAGACGTTGGCAGCTTCGATCAGCCCGGCGTCGGTTCGTTTCCAGGCACGTTCACCGACCAGTAACACGTTGCTGGTTCCGTCGGTGATATCACGGAACTTGGTGCGACTGTTTCGGTAGAAGGCTCCGTTGGCGTTAGCATTTGGGTCGCCAGGGTTTGGTCTCAGCGTTCCGCTACTGTTAACGGCGACGTAGTTCGAGGTGTTGCCGTGGCGATTGACATTGGCAATCGTGTCTCGAAATCGTCGATCGTCTGATTTGTCATTGCGTTCAGGGCCGACATCAGTAGGACAGCGCATCGCGGGAATCGGAGTCTGAATAATGGCCCGCAAGGCTGGATCGTTGATGGCTGTCAGCATGTTGTTGTCGCCGACACGCAGTTCCTGGTAGCTGGTTGCCTGATCCAGGTAGGGCATGATGTAGGCCCCCCACGACCAGTTGGGAGCCCGGTTGTGGACGGAGTTGTTCAATTGGTGAACGTAACCTGGTGGCAATGTTGAGTGGACGTCGTGGTAATTGTGCATGGCGATGCCGATCTGCTTGAGATTGCTCTGGCATTGCGAGCGTCGAGCAGCTTCTCTTGCTTGCTGGACTGCAGGAAGCAGCAGTGCGACAAGGATTGCGATGATCGCAATCACGACGAGCAACTCGATCAGTGTGAAGCCCTTGCGGCTTCTGGCGGGGAGAGACTTTGGTTGTTCACTCATTTCTGAGCCTCCGAAAAGAATAAAGGAATAGTAAGTTCTGTTTGAGAGCGAGTGAGCCTTAACGACTTCACTGTTTGCCGTTTGTTCCTGCCTCGGGACAAACATCAAAGATTCAGTACAGCGACCGGGGCATCAGGCGGACAATCCCGTGTTGTCGCGGTCGACTTTTCGCTATTCGGCAGCGGCGACGTCTGACGAGAGTTCGATCTTGATATCGTTATTCCCGTCGGGGCCGATTGTCACCGACAGAATTGTATTCTCGCTGTCCATATAGGCGAGCGGAACCAGCGGCTCCGGGTCGGATGATTCGCCACTGTCTGATTCGGGAACTTCTTTCCAGGCAGATAGATAGACGCTGTAGTCACCGGGAGCGATGCCTGTTTGCAGCGCTGACGTGTCGACCTCGAAAGTGCCGTCTTCCATGATTTGTCCGGCGGCGCTCGACCCACTGGTGACTGGCGAAAAGAACACGGCTCCAGAAGTGACTGGCTGTCCGTCGAGAGTGACTTTTCCCGAGGCCGACGGGCCGACTTGCTCGACCGATGGTCCGCAACCGATGACGGCGAGAGTGATCAAGGCCAGGAAGCCGTGGGAAAAAGTGGCTGCAGATTTCCGCAGAATAACAAAACGTGGATTCATTCGAGCTTTCCGTTCGTGTGTAACTTCCCCAGGTTCTTCGCGAAACTGTAGCGTTTCAGGCGAGAATCGAGGGGAGGCAGGGATAACGACCGAGAATCTCGTGCTGGAGATATGGGGTAGCCGGGGCACGTGGCCACAAGACAACTGAAGCGGGCCATCGTCGCTACTTTGAATTTGAGACTGAGCGTCTCTGGGGCGTCAAAGCAGAAGCACGAGAAGAACTGGTAAAGAGTGTCGGAATGTTGACAGCGTCGACCATATTTTCAACGTCAGATTCCAGAAAATGTACAAAATCCACAAGGATGTCTTTGTGGCAATCTGATCGGCCGTTTTTTCTGTTTTAAGTCTCTCTTGCTGGGCTGCTGGATGGCTGCATTCCAGACTTTTTATTGGAAAACCTGCCACTGATTTCTACCAGTGCCGTGTGCCGTCGATGTTTGCTGGTAACTTCGCACAGGAGAGCCTGGAGACACGCGTCGAGGACGCGAGTCAGGCGTTTTCAGCAGGCAGCTAACTGCTCTCGACGGTGCGGCGGCTGGCGGCTCGGCCTTCGTCTTCGCAGGCTGGCCAGATCAGACGGAAACGTGTGCCTCGGTTGGGGCGGCTTTCGAGCATGATCTGGCCGCCGTGTTCGCGGAGAATCTTCTGGCTGACTGCCAGGCCAATGCCGGTGCCCCGCGCCCCTTTCGTTGACTCGAACAGGTTGAAGAGAGTGTCGAGCTGGTCTTCCGGAATTCCAGGGCCGTTGTCAGCCACTTCAACCCAGACATCCAGTCGGTCTGGAGAAGTTCCCGTGCGAATTTCGACAACTCCCTTGTCGTCGTTTTCGAGAGCATCGAGGGCGTTGATGACGATATTCAGGACAGCTCGATGAATGCCTTCGGGGTCGAACATCGCTGTCGGGATGTCTTCACCGAGCGCGAGCTGAAGTTTCACTCCGATGTCATCGGCTCGGGCGTGCATGAGTTCGTGAATTTCTGCGACCAGCTCGTTCACATTTCCGGGTTCGAGTTTCGGGCGACGTTCAGCGCTGAACGACAGCATGTCCATGACCAGATGGTTGATTCGTTCCTGATTCCTTTCAACGATTGACCAGCCTTCCTGAATCAGCGACTCGTCGTGGCTCTGCAGGCCCATGTCGATCAGGTAGCTGCCGCCGCGGACGCCCTGAAGAATGTTCTTCGTATGGTGGCTGAGGATGGCGATGGTCTGACCGACGGCGGCCAGACGTTCGGCTTTGACATACGCGTCCTGATAGCGGTGATTCTCGATGGCAAGTGCTGCCTGACGCCCGATCGCGGCCATCAGGTTGAGTTGCGAATCCGTGAACTTGCTGGCGATCGGCTGGCCGGGAACCAGGCCGTTCTGTGAAACTCGCGTGTCCACATAAATCACGCCCATCAGTTCGTAGTGGCCGGGCATCGGGACGCACATTGCCTCGCGGATACCTTCCTGGACGATACTGATTCCACTGGCGAAGCGGCTGTCAGCTCGCGCGTCAGAAGTTCTGACCCCTTGTCCCTTTCGGACAACGTAGTCGACGATGCTTCTTGAAATCGGCATGCGACCGGCCATTGTTCCGCCGCTAATGTGTGCGAGAGCCCGTGGTTCCAGTTTGCTGGTTTCGGGGTTGCTGACCAGGACGCAGCCTCGGTCTGCGCCAATCGCCTCCAGTGATGTGTCAAGAATCCGTTGCAGGAGCTGTTCCATCGAAAGGGTTGAGCTGACCATTTCTTCGGAAATTCGATAAAGCAGCCGGAGCTGCGCCAGCGTTTCGCCAGCCTGATCGTCGTGAACAGGAGATGCCTGATCGAGCAGTCGGCGACCGGCGTCCAGGCCGACTTTCGAGACGATCTGCGAGGCATCGTCGCCAGCGTGTGGAGAGACGAAGTCGACCGGAACTTCTTTTTGTGAATCGGTCGGCTCGGCGAACAGCAGCACGGTACCGCCAATCTGGATCTGGTCACCTGTGGCCAGTCGGTGGCGTTGGACCGAGATTCCGTTGGCAAAAGTTCCGTTCGAACTGTTTCGATCGGTTAGTACGAACGCGCCATCGTTGTAGCTGATCGTCGCGTGGTTTCGCGACATTTCGGTGTCAAGAATCCGAATGACGTTCTGAACGCCGCGGCCGATTGACGCATCGCTGCCGTCAAGTTCGAAACGGGCTCCCTGATCGACGCCTCCGATGACCAGTAGTGTCGCTTTGGGCACGGGCTGACTCCCAGGGATTTGGCGAATTCAGGGGCTTGATCTGGACCACACAATTTTGGAGCGGCGTCTGACCGCTTTGAAGTAATCGGTAAAACTTTATCCGACCTCCGCCATCGAATCATCGCCCAGATGAATGTTTCGCGAGGAAAGCTGTATTCGAGTGTGGATTGCGCAGTGTCGGTTGGGCAAGTGCCGGGTTGTGATTTCGATGCCAGACGGAATTGACGGCTGATGCCTGATTTTCGGGCACATTCTGACCGTCGCAACGCATGTTGACACTTTGTGACGAAACGGTCGATACTCCTGATCCCTTCTCAAGTTGGGACAACCCGTCTCAGATTCTAAGCGACATTTTCACGCCACATTGCAGGTTGAGAACTCCCCGTTTTCGTCGATTGCCTGCAAGCCATTTTTGATTACGGCCACCCTCGTCAACTCGCTCGATTCATACTGGCTTTGCCCAGTCTGGAGGATTTCGCGCATGTCTAATGATGACAGTCAGCTTCTGATGCAGGCCAGTCAAATCGCGGGGAACCTGCGAGAGCGAATGGCCGAGCAAAGTCGGCGTGAAAGCTACATTTCAGATCAGTTAGCAACGCTCGCCCAGGAACAGCGTCAGCTTCGACTGGCGCAGCAGCAGTTTGATGATGAGCGTCAGGAACGCGACGCGGAACTCAAACGTCGTGAAGATGAATTCGCGGCCAAGCTCGCAGACGCTCAGCAGCTGCTGAACGAATTGCAGACTCGAGAAGTCGAAGTCGCGCGCGGGCAGGAACAGTTGGAGCTGGCTCGGAAGCGTCTGGCGGAAGAGTTGGCCCAGCAGTTGGATGTTGACCGGGCTGCGCTGAAACATGCGAAACAGCTTGTCGAAGCCGAACGAAACGAGCTGTCGGTTCAGTCGGAAAAGCTGCGCGAAGAACATCAGTCGCTGATGCGGCAGGTTCGTCGTGATCTGGAAGTGGAGCGTCGTCGCGTCCGCGCTCAGACTGTGACCGACATTGAAGCTGAACGAGCGGCCTTTGCTGCTGAGAAAAACGAGTGGAAGAATCTGAAGGCTCGCGAAGAGGCTGAGTTGAAACGGGAAGCTGAGATTCATCAACAGGCTTTGACGCAGATCGAGCGAGACCTCGCCGCCGAACGTCAGAGACATCTTGCAGAGATTCAACAGCGAGAATCGGCATTGGCAGCGACGATTGACGAGAGTCGATCGAAGATTCAACGCGAACGCGAGGAGTTGCAGAAAGAGATTGCGGTCGAGCGGGAAGGTTTGAAGCAGTCGCGGCGCGATCTCGAGAAGCTGTCCACCGATGCCGAGGCAACGCTTGCCCAGCGTCGGTCGGAGCTGGAGTCGCACGCGAAAGCGGCACACGATGCCGCGCTGGCCGAAGTTAGATCAAGCTGGAGCAAGGAACGCGACGAACTTCGTCGTAAGCTGAGTTCGGACATTGAGGCTGAGCGACAGCAACTGGCGGAACAGGTTGCCGAGTTTGAAACTCGAATGAAGCGTGAGCAGACGGCGCTGGACGAAGTTCGGCAGACTCAGGAAGCCGCGTTGCGACAGGCGAGAACGGCGCTTGTTGAAGAACGACAGAAAGTGACGGAACAGCTGGAGCAGGAACGGATTCGTCACAAAGCGAGTCTGGATGCAGCTCGCGGTCAGTTTGAAGCTGAAGTTCAGAACCGGCTGAAAGCGGTGGACCAGCAGATTGCGAACGAGACGCTGGAGTTGGAACAGCGAAAAATTGAACAGCAGAATCTTTCTGAAAAAGCGGCGTCCGAAAACGCTCAGACCAGGGCAGACCTCGATCGTGAACGTGCCGAGTGGCATGAGCTCGTTGCCGTCCAGAAGGAGCTGCTGGCTGACCAGCATCGTGCCATGCAGTCAGGAACTCACACGCTCGACGTGAATCGTCAGCGCTGGCGGGCAGAGTTTCAGCGTCGTGAGGAACTGACTCGTAAACGGCAGCGACAGCTGATGAGGTTTCGAGAAGTGCTTGCGGAGCGTGAACGTTCGCTTGAACGGGAAGAGAATGTTCGTGAGAAAGCTCGCGAGCAGTTTCAGGCTGAACTGGCGGCTGATCGAGAGAAGCTCAACGAAGAGCGGGCCGATCTTGAGCGACAGTGGTCGTCACTTGAGTCGACGCGAAACGAGCAGTTTGAAAAGATCGACCGGGAACGTCAGAAACTTGACGATCGGTCCGTACGGCTTGATCAGATGCGGCGCGAGCTTGAGCAGGTGAGTGTTGTGAATCTGGAGTCGCGTCTGGCCGCCGAGGAAGCGATGGCTGAGCTGATGGCGAATGTTGACGAACAGGCTGCGAAGCAGCGAGTCGAAGAAGTTCGTGCCGTCGTCGCGGGTCAGTTCCGACAGTTGAAGTCGACGGACGGTGGTACAGACGCCGAAACTGCGAGGCTGGTCGCCATCGCTCAGGGCCGTTTGGAAGAAGAAGACGAGCGGCTTCGCACGGACCGGGATTCGTTTCAACGGCGAATGCGAGAGCGGGAACGCGAACTTCACGAACAGGAAGCACGGCTCGAACATCGCATGCAGGACTGGGAGCAGCGTGAATCCCGCTGGCGTCACATGCGAGATGACTGGCTCGAAGAAAAGCTGAATGCCGAGCAGATTATCCGCAGCCTGCTGGAAGAACTGTCGACGAGCGATCGTGTCGCTGCATAGTGCCTTGAGTCAGGACGTACGTTGGACGCTTCACAAAAATGGTCCTGACGGTTCTTGATCGTCCTGATGGTTCAGTGAGGTTTCTGTCTACGGGGACTACCTCGTCAGATTCAAATGCGGTTCGGGTAATTAAGTTGGCTTGTTGGTCAGACGCGGCGACGCATGAACCATGCGGTCGCTCGGCGCAACATATTGAACGCGGCCTTCCGAGATGCTCAACGCTTGCCGGTTGCTTTCAAGGTGATTCGGTGGTGCGTCCAGTTTTCGCCGTCTCCGTTCTGTGTTGTGGCGACAAGCACGTTTCCGTCGAGGGCGACGTCTTGAATCTGGATTCGATTCGAGTTGATGTCTTTGCCGACGGGGATCGTCTGGAGATGCTGCAACGTCTCCGCATCGAACACGTGGAGGCTTCGTAAGGAGGCAATCACAATCGTGTCGCCGCTCGCAGCGACTGCGCTGCCGAACCTGTAGTCGAACTGGTCGGCCCTCACGATGAGTGATCTCAGGTGAGTCGAGTCACCAAGGTCGCTCGTATTCTGATAACTCGTTGTGTTTTGCAGTGTGGCATGGAGCTTGCCTGAGGAAATGTCGTAGACGAATACTGCTCCGCCGTTTCCGTGCCAGGGTGAACCGACAACGGCCCATCTGCCGGACACCGTGATCGATTTGCCGAACTCCTTTCGTTCAGTTTCGCTGCCGGGACTTTCGAGTCGCGCGATGAACCCTCCATCGGCGGCGTTGTGCAGGAAGGCGGCAGGGTGTCGTCGACTTTCCTTGTCCACTCCTGGCGCTGTGATAAGCAGCGATTTCCCGTTTGTGGCGATATTTGCGCCGAAGCCACGGTGAGCCTGATCCTCGGGTCTCATCGTGATACGAAATCGATGATTGCCAGTTTTTGCATCGTGAATGTTGACCTCACCTTCGTCGTCCGATTGTCCGCGTTTTCCGGTTGCGCCGATCGCGATGATGTCGTCCCAGGCCGCAACCGCAGCACCGAAATGAAGCCCCGACATCAGGCTATCCTGTGGTGGGCGGACGTGAACGACCAGCTTTCCAGTCCTCCGGTCATAAACGTACGCTTCTCCGGTTTTTAATCGAGGACCGCGTCCAGTCTTTGGGTTGCTTAACCAGGCATACTGGTCGCCGACAACGATGTAATCGCTCGACATACCCATCGCCTTCCCGAACAGATCGAGTTTCGCATTCTGGATTGAAATCGGCGGGGTGCTGGGATCACTTGTGAAAACCACAACGCGGTCCGTCTTTGCACTTCCTCCAAACAGACCGAAGAGACCTGTCCCCGAAGCACCAGCGACGCTGAACGCCACTCCATTGGAATCGGCAACAATCCGGCCACCCGTGTACTTCGATGGGAGCATCGCTGAGGAAATCATGTTGTCTTTGGACAGAGTCGCTGTTGCGGTGTCATATAGCTTCCCATGAATTTCCTTTCTGCGAGGTTGACGTTTGAGAAGCAGGGCAATGGCTTCGTCCCGAGTGACGCCTGAGTTTGCCGACTTTGCCCCTTCGCCTGTTGTGAGTTCTGCGGGAACTTTGATGTGGTAGTCGAAGTAGGGCTTACTGGGATCAAGCGGTTCTGCTGCACGCACCTTACCTGCTGCTCGCAGCACGGTGTCTTTGCCGTAAATCTCACAGAGAGCATCGTATTGCTTACTAGCGACCTTCCACGCCATGCCTTTGGCCCGCGCTGCGTTTACCAGAAAGCACTCGCGATCGCCTGACTCAGAAAGAGCTCTTACGAAATCCGCCAGTTGGGCGTTCGGGGCGAGTCGTGCTTTTGCCGCTGCTGCGAGCGCGACTTTTGCGTCGATGAGTGAGACCATTTCCTGGAAGTCGCTGATGGCTTCGGCCCACCGATCATCGGAACGAGCGACCATGCGAAACTGGTTGAAAATAAACCCGGCGTCACTGCCCTGACTAACCTGCTCGAAGTAGTCGTACATTGGCTTCATGCGGCTTCCACGAATCAATCCGTCCGAGTCGGTTGGTTTTACTCGTTGTTGATTCGCGGTTTTCTTCAGAGTCTCGTCACCGAACATTGCGACCAGTTGCCGGTATCTGGCGACTGCCTGAATCTGGCTGAGAGGTTCTCCATCAATCTGCTGCAGATAAATTACGTAGGCTTCTGGAGTCGGGTAGAAATCCTGGGAGCGTCCGGCCTTCTGGTATTCGCTCCAGTCTCTCAGCAACATGTACTGGTCTTCGAAGTGGCGAGTTGCTTCAAAGGCTTGCTCGAACCGGGCGAGATTGAAGGCCTTGAGATTCTCGATCTGCTGATACCGCTGTTTGTCGCGAATCCCCATGTGGTCGCGGATTGCTTCGACCCACCGGTTGAAGACTGGCCTGGCAGCCTCAGGAACGCCTCCATCCAGAGCCTGGTGATAAATCGCTGTCAGAAATCCTGACGAGCCGGTTGTTACGCCTCCGTATAGAAGCTGGAAGTCTTTTTCGAGAAGTGCTTCGGCGTAAACCTGCCTGAGAAATTCCCGCTGAGCATCTGAGTCGGCCGCCCAGAACCTGCGTCGAATGTCGGCCAGTTGAGTGAATCTGACTTCGGTATTCTGGATAGCCGCACGCAGGTGTTCCAACTTTGTCCCGAATCCAGAGCCAATTCTGTTTAACCTGAATTGCTGTGGGACATCGGCTTCTTCCTCGGTCAGTTGCTCCTCATCCAGTACCTCTGCCGTTTTCTTATCGGTTCCCCTTTGAGGGGCTGCTCCCCGTTGGGCGAGCATCGGAAGGGCGAACAGCGCGACCGACAAGCCGGAAATTCCAATCAGGGCCGAAGCTCGAAGCGGTGTCATGGAAATACCTTTCTGATGAATCTGCGATGTGTGCCCGGACGCGCCCAGTGATGTTCCGGTGCTCGCGGAATTGCTGGCGGCCTGTTCCTGGAGATCGTCGTCCAGTTAATGGTCAGTCGAGTCGTACACTGGCACGATTGTCTTTCCCCAGAAACGGAAGCCTGTCGCGGAAGCGACGGGAGTTGGTGGAATCCGCCTTCAAAGCTCTTGGCGACGTTGCCGGTCTGGTTGTGCAACGGCGTTGGCGGTTTTTCGACGAATTACAGGATTAACTCTCGGATTACCGCTGGAACGAGTTCTAACTGCGTGTCGTACTTGTGTTTCTGGAAAATGAGCAGAAAATTGGCAGCTGGATCGCTCAGGTTTCAGCGACAGGCAACGGCCTCGCTGGGGCAATTCATACCTGGATTCGCAAGTCAGGATTGGCAGCAGAGGACGCATGACGGCTCAATTACCAGGTGACCAATCAGCCCACTGGAACCAGTCGATTTACGATCAACTGCACGGACTCGCCGAGAAGGCTTTGAGCCGTGAACGCGCTGGTCACTCCCTGCAGCCGACGCTTCTGGTCAACGATGCTTATTTGCGTCTGCAGGAACAGGAGAATCTGGATTCCGCCAACCGCTCGCTGATGCTGGCGGCTGGTGCGACGATCATTCGGCGGCTTCTGGTTGATTATGCTCGAGGCCGGAAGCGGCTGAAACGTGGCGGCAACGACGGGCGCGGAATTCCATTGCACATTTCAGTCGCGGATGACGCCAAAGGATTAGACGTGCTGGAACTCAACGATGCGCTTGAGGCTCTCGCGTCTGAAATGCCAAGAGCAGCAAGGATTGTCGAGCTGAAGTTTTTTGGCGGATTAACTGGCGAAGAGGTTGCTGCACAACTGGACGTTTCTCTGAGAACAGTCAACAACGACTGGAAATTCGCGAAGGCATGGCTCTACCGCCAGCTTGGTCCGGAATCAGAAGGCAAAGACTGAGATGTCAAATTCTCGCGCAAAGCAGATTCAGCAGATGTTTCTTGCAGCACTCGAAGTGCCCGCCGAGAAACGTGATGCATGGCTCAGGCGGGAGTGTGTTTCGGACGGTGCCCTGATCGCCGAGGTGCTGTCGCTTTTGGACCACGCTGAGCCAGGCCTGGATCCCCTTGAAAAGGACCTAGATCAAGTCATCGCTGACATCCCTCGACTTGACGGAGACGACAAAACGCAGATCCAGACGGGGCACGGTCAGCCTTCCAGGATCAATTCTGACGACTTCCTCTCAAAGCTTTCGGAAGTCGGAGTGTTGTCCCCGGATGAGTTTGCGTCGGTGAGCGATTCCATGGCGTCGGGAGATCCGTCGATGGAGCCACGTCAGCTTGCGTCGCGTCTGGTGACTGAAGGGAAATTAACAGAGTACCAGGCGTCCGCGTTACTGAAGGGTGAGCCAGAGCTGCTGATTGATAAGTATCTCATTCTCGACCTGATCGATGTTGGCGGGATGGGTATGGTTTTTAAAGCGATTCATCGCACGATGAACCGTGTCGTTGCCGTCAAGATGATCTCGCGTCAGATGCTGGGGTCTGCCGATCTGGTGAAACGCTTTCAGCGTGAAGTTCGTGTCGCCGCGACACTGGAGCACCCCAATATCGTGCGGGCCTATGACGCCGACAAAGCCCGTGGCGTTAGTTTCCTGGTGATGGAGTATGTGCGGGGGGCAAACCTGAACCGGATCGTGCGGGATTCCGGACCTCTGCCGCTCGACAGGGCCGTCGACTGCATTCGTCAGGCAGCGGTGGGGTTGCAGCATGCGCACGAGCGTGGAATCGTTCACCGAGATATCAAGCCGGGAAACCTGCTGCTCAGCGATCAGGGCGTCGTGAAGATTCTGGACCTTGGTCTGGCTCATATCGACGAATCACTGTGTCAGAATTCTGCGGACGAAGCGGAGAACGACAGCGGACGTCCTTATGTCACTCGGACGGAACTGACCGCCGCCGGAGCTATTTTCGGAACGGCCTCGTTCATGGCTCCGGAGCAGTCCCTTGACGCTCACCTCGTCGACTTTCGATCCGACATCTACAGTCTCGGATGCACTTTTTATTATCTGTTGACCGGCGACACGCCATATTCCGGGAGCACGGTCTTTAAGGTCTTCGTCGAGCATCGCGAAGCCGACATTCCGTCGCTCAGGGACAAACGTCCCGACGTTCCGGATTCCGTTGACGGCATCTTTCGCAGAATGGTGGCCAAGAAGCCCGAGGAGCGATTTCAGTCCATCGCCCAATTCCTGGTAGCGCTGGACGACTGCCGCATCGCAGCTCCGATTCGGGAAGCAAGCACGACTGGCTCCGTTTCTACCACTGCTACTGCTGCTGTAGAAACAACGACGTCCGACATGGAAAACAGCGGGTCGAAGACGTCTGCCCGGCAGGTCTCTCCGCAAGGACGAACTGCTGCTTCCCGTCTTTTGTGGGCGGTCAGTGCGGTCGCTGCCGTTGCACTGGTCGCGATCAACTGGCCGGAACGTGGGACCACTGTTGTTGAATCGGCACCCCATGCAGGCGACGAAACTTTTGCCAGCCGGTCGGTCACGCCCACATCGGGCCTGCGTTCCGATAACGGCGAACCGGTGAACTCTGAAGTAAGCTCGGACACAGATTTCGTGTCAGCGGCAGACCTGATTTCATCAGGCCGATGGGAATGGCAGCTCGACCAGAAACTGCCGGAGCCGATTAATTCGCCAGATATGGAGTTCGGCGCTGACATGACCGCCGATGGACTGACAATCGTCGTTTCATCATCGCAAGGTCTGAAGGATGGTAACCGCGACCTGTTCATGGCAACGCGCGTGGCAGAAAATGCATCATGGTCGGAATTAGTTCGCCTGCCGGAGTCCGTGAACACAGAAGGATTCGAGATCCTTCCTCAATTGTCCGACAACGGAATGACTCTCACCTTCCAGCGACACGGGGAGTCGGGCTTTGAGTTGCTGACAATCCATCGAAAAAGCAGCGAAGAAAAATGGTCAGTGCCTGCCGAGTGCGGCAAGAATCCGTTGGGTAAGAATCACAGACTGACGAGAGACGGACTAACGGCCTTTAGTCTGCAACGACAGACACCGCCGAACGCCGATTCATCGCATCTCCTGAGGTTGTGTCGAAGGAATTCGACGGATGAGCCATTTGGAGAGGTGACCACGAGTTTGCTTGGGGATTCCGGATTGCCGATGAGGGCTGCCACACTGAGTAACGATGGTCGCCTGCTGATCTATGTTCAGGCAGTCGCATTACCTGAATCCCCTGGGGCGACCAAACTCTTCATGGTGGCGCGAACTGACCGGAACGCACCATGGAACCGCCCTGTATCGATACTTTCTTCTTTCGACAGAGTTCAGGAAGTGCGTCTGCAGTTTGGAAATCGAACTCTGCTCTTCACGGCGGATGCACCGGATGAAGGCCCTCCTCGTCACGAAATCTATATGGCAAGACTTGTGGAAACAGAGAAGTCGCCTCTTCCAGAACAATCCGTCCCGAAATCTCCGGCCGACCTGCTCACTTCCGGTGAATGGGAATGGCGGGTCGAAAAGAACCTTGGCCCAACAATCAATTCTCCCGCGCTCGTGTTCGGAGCGGATATGACGGCGGACCGACGGACAATCGTCTATTCGTCGTTGCGAGATCAGCAGCCACCGGGCAATCGCGATCTGTGGATCGCAACACGCAGTTCACCAGAGGCACCATGGTCTGAACCGGTGCGAATGTCTGGCGAAATCAACACCGACTTGAAAGAAGAACAGCCACGTATTTCGAGCGATGGTCTCAGCCTGTGGTTCAAAAGAGACGGAAACTTCCTGATGCACTCTTTCAGAGAAAGTCTCGATGCTTCCTGGTCCGAGGCGACTCCCGATGCGTACTCGGACGGCATGTTGAAGTATTACGAAGCGACTCCGAATGGACTGACGGCTTTTCGCTCGGGCAAGCTGAGATCAGATCAGGACCAGGTTCAGACCAGCGGAAAGCTGATGATCTGGCGGCGTGAGTCCCTGAATTCCCCATTTGTGGATTCGAGTGAAAACCTGTTGCCGATCGTCTCGCCCGTCCAGAATTCAGGAACATTAAGTGACGATGGCCGGATGTATGTTTTCGCTCAGGAAATCGATAACGGCAAGGACACTCGCCAGACGCGACTGTTCTTCTCCACTCGCCCGGAAAGCAATGTCACCTGGTCTCCTCCGGCTCTGCTTTTTCCCGATATCCCTGACGACGCAGTCTCCAGTGGTTCTCCCAGGCTCCTTGACGACAACCGCACGTTACTCTTCACATCGAATATGGACGGCGGCGAAGGTTCATTCGATATCTGGCTGGCTAGACTGGTAAAACGATGAATTCTCGATTTACCCATTCAGTTCAGGGGGTTCCTGCCCTGGCGGGACTTACGACAAGAGCACATACGGTTGCCAACGCCAGTTCAATTCAGTTTCACCAGGTTCAAGTCCAGGCTCTGGACGATTTCCACACGTGTGTGCGAGTCGGTAAAGTGTGAGCCAGTTGGCGTTCGGGTCAGGCTTCGCGACGAACACTCGTGTGAGATTTACCGATGAAATTTGAAGACGGCCATACCGTCGGGATTGACCTGGGGACTTCGTATTCGGCCATTGCGCGCCTTGATGACGACGGAGAGCCGGTCATTCTGGAGAACAGCCAGGGCCGTCCGATTACCCCTTCGATCCTGATTCTTGGTGATGGTGGTCGCGTCATTGTGGGGCCGTCGCCGGAACTTGTCGCGGAAGAAGCTCCAGAGCGGGTTGTGCTCGGAATCAAGCGGCAGATGGGTGACAGCAGGTTCGAGCTGTATCACGAAGGTCGGCGACTGACGCCCGAACTGATTTCCTCGATGATCCTGACCAAGCTTCGCCAGGATGCTGAGGAACTGTTTAAGCCGATTCGCAATGCCGTGATCACGGTCCCGTACTACTTCAACGAGCCGAAGCGGCAGGCGACGCGGCATGCGGGAAGAATTGCCGGGCTGAACGTTGTCGACATTATCAACGAGCCGACGGCTGCAACGTTGGCGTACGCCTGGCAGAAAGGTGAACTCGGGAATGCCGACCTGCCGAATAAAGAGCGGACCATTCTGGTTTACGATCTCGGCGGCGGCACGTTTGACGTCACCGTTGTGCGATACACGCCGACCGAGTTCGCCGTCATCGGTACGGACGGTGACACGATGCTGGGAGGGATCGACTGGACCGAGCGGATGGTCGAGTATGTTGCTGAGCAGTTTGAATTGAAGTTCGGACTCGATCCCCGCGGCGACGCGCTGGCACACAAGGCGTTGATGGTGGAGTCAGAGGCTGCGAAACGTGAACTCAGCCTTTGGGGGAAGTCAACGATCTGTTTCGAGTATCGTGGGCAGACACTTGACCAGGAGATCAAGCGGGAGAAATTTGAAGAGCTGACTCAGGATCTGGTTCAACGTACTCGTGACACGACGGAATTCACGCTGGATCAGGCGGGTGTTGATCCAATGTCCCTGGATGAAGTGCTTCTGGTCGGTGGTTCAACATCGATGCCGGTGATTGCAGAAATTCTGGAACAATGCACGGGGAGAAAGCCATCCAGAGAACTTAATCCTCAGACAGCAGTCGCGCAGGGGGCAGCCATCCACGCGGCGATTCTGCAGGCGCAGCATACTGACGGACGTGGCCAGGCGGCTGAAGCATTGCAGCGTCGCCTTCGGTCGGTCACCACGAACGATGTGAATTCGCACTCACTGGGTGTGGAAGTTCGAGACCCGGACGATCCAAAGATTCGAAAAAATCACATCATGATTCCTCGGAATTCGCCACTGCCAACTGAGGTCAGGCAACGTTTCAAGACCACATCAGACAATCCCCGGTCGCTGCACATTCGACTTCTTGAAGGCGAGGCAAGTGACATCTCAAGCTGCACGTTCATCGGGGATTTCCGGCTCGTCGGGCTGCCCGAGAACCTTCCCAAAGGGTCGCCAGTCGAAGTTGCATACGGTTATAACGAACGAGGAAACATTGAAGTGACTCTTCGGGAAATGACCGGCAACAGCGCGGCACAGGTTGAAATTGCCTGGAGTCACGGACTGGACGAAAAGCAGATTGACTCGATGAAGACGCTTTCGCAGTCGTACCGTGTCGAGTAAAGCTGAGAAAGCGTCACCATTCCTGATCCGGCAGATCTTCAAGCCGGACGCACGTCGACGGTCGTCAGCGATGTTTCAAAGACTGCACGGTTGATGTGCTGTAATACTCGTACTTTCAGTTTCTGTCGCTCTACGAATGAACGAACTCATGCCGCTCCGAGTCTCCAATCTTCAATTGCCGGTCGAGGCTCCAGAGACCGATCTGCCGAACGAACTTGGCCAGCTGCTTGGCGTCGATTCTGCAGACCTGCTCAACTATCGAATCCTGCGCAAGAGTCTCGACGCGCGGCAGCGATACAGCCTCAAGTTTGTCTATACGGTAGCGGTGGAGCTCCCGAGGGATGCTCTGAGACGTTTAGTTGATCAGCGAATTCCTCATGTCGACGTCTGGCAGCCGAAGCCGTTTGATGATCCGAATTCGGGGCGGGAATCTCTCGAACATCGGCCTGTTGTCGTGGGATCGGGGCCGGCGGGAATTCTGGCGGGACTTTACCTCGCGCAGAAGGGTTATCGGCCGCTGATTCTCGAACGTGGCTGCGCGGTGAAGGAACGTGTCCCGGCAATTCGACGTTTTGATTCTGGCGGTCCATTCGAAGGTCACAACAACTACTTGTTCGGCGAAGGCGGAGCCGGGACATTCAGCGATGGCAAACTGACTTGTCGCCTGACCGGGCCCGATGTCGATTGGGTGATGCAGAGGTTCGCCGAGTGCAGCGGAAAGCCTGCCATTGTTTACGAGAATCGACCTCACCTGGGCAGTAACCGATTGCCGATGGTCGTTCGAAACTTCCGACGCCGCATCGAAGAACTGGGCGGTGAGTATCGGTTCGAATGCTGTGTTGAAGGGCTTGATGTCTGTGAAGGGCGAGTGGTCGGCCTTCGGACTTCAGGCGGCCACATTTCGACGAACAGAGTTATCCTCGGTATCGGACACAGCGCGAGAGACACCTACCGGCAACTCTATGATCAGGGAGTTCCTTTCGAGCAGAAAGCGTTTCAGCTCGGGCTGCGAATCGAGCAGCCACAGGAGCAGGTCAACAGCCACAAGTATGGCAAGCCTGAGTACGAGTCGATTCTCGGCGCCGCCGATTATACGCTTACCGCGAAGGGGCAGCGCGACCTTTACACCTTCTGCATGTGTGCTGGCGGGGAAGTGATTCCCAGTATTTCCGAGCCGGGGTATTTCTGCTCAAACGGGATGAGCAGTTCACGGCACAACACGCCGTTCGCGAACAGCGGACTGATGGTCACGCTTGAGCCGAACGAATTTGGTAGCGATCACCCTCTCGCCGGAATCGAGATTCAACGAAAGTTCGAGGCGGTAGCGTTTCAGCTGGCTGGCGGTGACTACTTTGCACCCATTCAGTCGGCGACAGATTTTCTCCAGCAACGAACCCCTGATCCGAACGAAAGACTTCCGTCGTCGTACGCTCGCGGTACCGTGCCGACTAACCTTGAGGGCGTGTTGCCTTACGCCGTCGTTGCAGCAATTCGCAAGGGGTTACCAGTCATGGATAAGAAGTGGCGCGGCGATTTCCTGAAAAACGCGACGCTGGTCGGTCCGGAAATGCGAGGCAGCGCTCCGGTCAGAATTTCACGTGACCGGATGTCGTTCGAGACTCCAGGCTTTGCCGGGCTGTATCCGGTCGGTGAGGGAGCTGGCTACGCTGGCGGGATCATTACTGCCGCCGTCGACGGTCTGCGAGCCGCTCGTGAAATCGTTCGACGCTTCGCACCACTTGTGTAGGTCAGGTTCGGTCTGTCGAAGCCTTGAGCATCAACGAAAGAATCCTGCCGCTCTGTACCTGACGAGTATTTTGCCAGACGGAGCTTGCCCTACGCCGCGTGTTTGATGGCCCGTGTTCCGTGTTCCTGGCCAGCCAGTTCACGCCACAGATCGAGAAACATGCCTGTCGAGTGAGTTAATTCGAAGTTGTCGATGATTCGCTGACGCGCTGCTGAACCAAGCTGACGACGGTTTTCTGAAGGCAGGTTCAGGATTTCGAGGATCGCTTCCGCAAACAATTGAGGATTCTGGACCGGGACGACGCGACCGGTGTTGTCGATAATCTGAGCTGCGTCGCCAACGTCTGTGGAGACGCACGGAACTCCGCACGACATTGCTTCCCCAATCACATTCGGAAAGGCTTCGGTGATCGATGAGCAGGTCGCGATGTCGAATGAGCAGTTCAAAGGCACGATGTCAGACTGCAATTCGACAAGCTGTACGGCGTCGGACAACCCGAGCGAATCGATGTCCTGCTGAACCTGCCCGGCGGAGATTGTTTGAGGTTCTCCGCAAACCAGAAAACGTGCCTCAGGCCGTTGTCTCAGCACAATTTGCGCGGCTTTAAGAAAGGTCATGTGATCTTTGTTGGCGTGGAACCGGGCGACTCGACCGACGACCGGAGCATTTTCAGTAATGCCGAGACGCTGTCGGGTTTCGAGTCGAAGTTGCTGGCTCGGCGAAAATCGCGAAACGTCAAAGCCGTTCGGGATAACCTGCATCCTGGATTCGTCATAGCCGGCGGTCGCGTGAATTGGCACGGCGGCGTGTGAATTCAGGACAATCCTTGAGGGCACTCTTCGTGACAGCTTTGCGCAGCCTGCGGCACAACCTCGCAGGGCTCGTGAGTCAATGGCCGGGTCGAGCGTGGAATGTCGAATCGTCCAGATCATCGGCGTTCCGGGAGCCGCCAGGTGGCTGGCGATGCCGCCGAAAAAATCGGCCATGTACATCCAGGACTGGATGACGTCCGGTTTGAACTTACGGATCCGCAAAGCCATCTGAAGGACGGCTTTGGGAAGTTTGTAGTAATCAGCCTGGACGTTGAGGCTCTGAACGTTGATGCCTTCCTCAGAGAGTTCTTCCGCAACCTGCTGGAAGTTTTTAATCGACAGAACCAGGTGCTCGAACTCGGGTGTGTTTCCGTGACGAATGACTCGCTGAAGCATCCGCTCCGCTCCGCCTTCGCCTCCGGTGCCATTGATGATGCTGCAAATTCGAATTGGTTTCATGCGGCATTTTCCAGTCGTGCAGCCGTTTCGCCGGTACTTCGGTCGACGTTTGCCGTGGCGGTTTGAGTTGTGATGTCCGGTGACATGGATCGTTGTTTGTGCCTGAGGAATGACTGCCCCAGAATCAGCAGCATCCACAGCGGGTCACGAGCTTCGGGTTTACCGGCATCAAGGTCGCGCAGCAGATTGTCTGTTACGCGAAGATTCAGCCAGCCAGCTTCACGCAGTTCCTGTTGTGACAACGTGTCATGAACCAGGTCGCGAAGTGGCCCGGCGATCCATTGCCGCATCGGTACGGAAAAGCCTTTCTTCGGTCGATCGAACAGTCTCCGGGGGACGTGTTTTTCGAGTAAGGCTTTGAGCGGCGACTTCAGGCCGTGTTGTGTGCGGGCGGCTGCGGTGAGGCCCGCTCCGATTTTCGTCATGCGGAAGTCGAGCAGTGGCGATCGAACTTCCAGCGAATACCTCATGGATGCTCGGTCCATTTTCACCTGGAGATCACCCGGCAGGTACAACGCAGCGTCGGCACACTGCGCCTTGGAAACGGGATCACAATCGAGGCGTTCGAAGATGTCGCGGAACGGTTGCTGTGACGTTGCGTCACTCTCATTGACGCCCTGGAGAATTTCGGTTGAAGAACCAAGCGACCATGCACGCATAAGTTGAGCATAAAGTCCAGCGGCGTCCTGAGCGGCGAGCAGTTTCTGGAGCCGCGGGCCGCGTCGTCGATCGAGCAGCGGAAGCGCTGAACCTGCCAGCCGACGAAAAGTGGCTGGAAACCGTTGAACCTTCAACGCCTTCTGGAACCATTCGTAACGCTGATAGCCGCCGAAGAATTCGTCGCCGCCGTCCCCGGTCAGAGCAACGGTCACGTATTTCCGAACTTCACGGCAAAGAGCCATTGATGGCAGACCTGACGAGTCCGCGTACGGTTGCTCGTAACAATCAACAAAGTCCGTGACCAGGTCGGGCAGCGAGTTTGGATCGATTTTGATTTCGATCTGCTCCAGACCGAGATGTCTGGCAATTTCGGCGGCAAACGGTGCTTCGTTGTGCGAGGCGTTGTCGAAGGCGACGGTGAACGTGGGAACCGAGTCATGGCCGGAGGCTTTGAGTTGAGCCGCGACCAGTGAAGAATCGATGCCGCCGCTTAAGAACGCTCCGACCGGCACATCGCTCAGCGTGCGGATGGCGACAGCGTCGGCAAGCGTTCGATCGAGTTCGTCGATGTCTGCTTTCGGGTGGCTTCCCCAGTCGAGTTTCGTGAAGTCGTGCCACAGCCGCCGACCGATGATTCTGCCAGCTCGCAATGTGATGCTTTCTCCAGGCCGAACCTGCGAGGTGTTTCGGTACGCCGTCAGTGGGGCAGGGTAGTGCCCAAACTGAAAATACGACGGAAGAGTTTCGGCGTTCCACTCAAGCCCGAATGGCTCGAAACATCTCAGCTCTGACGCGAAGGCGATGAACCCGTTGCCTTCGTAGAGGTAGAGCGGTTTTTTACCGATCCGGTCGCGCGTCAGTGTGATGGTTCCGGAATCTCGATCAAGAAATGCGGCGGCGAACATGCCGTTGCATTTTTCAAAGATTGCGTCGCCCACTGACTCGAATGCTTCCGCCAGAACCTCAGTGTCACCGGTTGTCTGCAGAGAAACCTTTGAGCAATAGTCGCTGGCGAGAGACTGCGAGTTGTAGATTTCCCCGTTGAAGGCGACGGTCGTGTGGCGGGACGCAGTCTGCATCGGCTGGTTCGCTCGCGGGTCGAGATCGCGAATGGCCAGCCTGCGAAATCCCAGCAGCGATGTGCGGCGGGAGTCGATATGAAATCCGTCCGAATCCGGACCTCGATGCGCGATGGCATCGGTCATTTGATGCAGCGCATTTTCTACCCACGGAAACGGTTCGGCCATCGAAAGGCCGGTAAACCCACACATTCCAGCATCCTTTCGGGAATGTTTAATCAGATGTCCGCGCAGCTTGCAAAAACGGCGCGACTGCGTGGCGGCATGATAGTCCGCCAGCAATCTGGCCGGAACGCCTTTCCGGAGCGGCAGTTGCCGGGCTGAGTTCACTCAACCTGCCGTCCGATGGTTCGGCCCCGAACTAATGGCTGCGGCGGTAATCGGATCCGAATCCCAGTCGTCGCTGCATGTCGTATCGCTTCAGCGAGTCGTCGATCACCGGCATGGCCGTGTCGGCTTCCTGCATCTCGTTGACTTCGACCGACTTGTCTTCGAGCAGTTTGTAGTCCTGGAAAAATCGGCGAAGCATCATCAGGCGATGAGGTGGCAGCTCGCTGGCTGTGCGGAAACTGTTGTATTCCGGATCGTCGACCGCGACGGCGAGAATTTTATGGTCGGGTTTTCCGCCGTCGATCATCGTCATCATGCCGATGGCCCGTGAATTGACGAGCGTTCTCGGAGCGACCGGTTCCTGGCAAAGGACGAGCACGTCGAGCGGGTCATCGTCTTCTGCCAGTGTCTGAGGAATGAAGCCGTAATTCGCCGGGTAGTAGACTGCCGAATAGAGGATTCGGTCGAGCTTCATCAGCCCCGTCTCTTTGTCCAGTTCGTACTTCACGCTTGAACCCATCGGGATTTCGATGAGGGATCGGAATTCGGCGGGAAGGTTGATGCCGGGAGTGACGTCGTGCCAGGGATTCATTGCGTGCCTGCGGTCTGAGTTTCACGGTGGGATTCGTGTCGGACCCGGTTTGTATCGACTATCGCGAAACAGGTCGAACTCAGTTGAGCTATCTTCCCAGCATTTTTTTTGCCCGCTCGTTCGAGGCGATCGGAATCTTTCTGAGCAGCATGTCGATGACGTCATCGGGGGTCACCGTCTCGCTGTCGGCGTGAAAATTTGTCACGATACGATGTCGCAGGACGGCGTGCGCGACGGCTTTCACGTCTTCCGTACTCACGTGAAAACGGCCTTCGAGGATTGCCCGGGCTTTCGCGCCGATGATCAGGTACTGACCGGCCCGCGGACCGGCTCCCCAGGAAATGTACTCGCGAACAAATTTCGGAGCTTCTTCTTCGTCGGGCCGAGTCGCTCGAACGAGATCTCTGGCATAAACAAAAACGTGTTCGGCAACGGGCACGCGGCGAACGACTTCCTGCAACGCGAGAATCTGAGACGCGGTCAGTGCAGGTTCAAGTACGGGCTCGCCACTTCCGGTTGTCTGTTTGAGGATGCGTAGCTCCTCAGCCGCCGACGGATACTTAACGACGATGTTGAACATGAACCGGTCGAGCTGCGCTTCGGGCAGCGCGTACGTCCCCTCCTGCTCGATCGGGTTCTGAGTGGCGAGCACAAAGAATGGCTGAGGCAATCGGTAAGTGCTCGATCCGACCGTAACGTGGCGTTCCTGCATCGCCTCCAGGAGTGCGGCCTGTGTCTTGGGAGGCGTACGGTTAATTTCGTCGGCCAGCAGAATGTTCGTAAACAGCGGCCCCTGCATGAACTGAAAAGTGCGTCGGCCTGTTTCCGGATCGTCCTGGAGAACGTCTGTGCCGGTAATGTCAGATGGCATCAGGTCTGGAGTGAACTGAATTCGTCGAAACGAAAGTTGCAGGATTTGCGAGATTGTGCTTACCAGCAGCGTTTTCGCGAGCCCCGGCACGCCGACCAGCAGACAGTGCCCGCGACTGAACAGCGACACGAGTAGCTGGTCGACGATGTCCTGCTGACCGATAATGACCTTGCCGATTTCTGACCGCATTCTTTTGTATGCGGTCTGCAGACCTTTGATCGCCTGAGCTTCCCGCTCGCGAACATCGAGATCCATTTCCGGCGAGGCAACTTCCCCGTCATCATCGTCGGGCAGGATATCTTCGGGGGGGACAGCCTCATCGATCGACACAGTTACGATTCCTGGTTGGTGGTGTTGGTCTGTCGGCTGGACTATTTTCCGCGAACGTACCGGTAATCGGCAAAGTCGTACCTGCGATTTCGCGACGTCACTGGCGACGACGATTGTGACCATTATCGGCTGTTTCGTGAAACCGTCCAGCCATCACAATTCGACAATACAACACAAACGCTGTCGGGTAACGCCTGACGGATTGAACCAGAATCAGGAGACCTGAAATGCTTCCCGGAATCAAACTGTTTGATCTGACAGGCCGTGCGGCAATTATCACTGGCGGTTCGAAGGGGCTGGGAGCCGCAATTGCCGAGGGGCTGGCGTCGGCCGGGGCAAACGTGCTGCTGGTTAGCCGTAACCTGTCAGAAGCTCAGGCCGCCGCTGACGAAATCGCATCGGGATACGGAGTCAAAGCAGCCGCGTTTCAAGCGGACGTCTCAAATCCGGAAGACGTCGAGGCAATGGTTGCCAAAGCGGTCGCCGAGTTTGGCCAGATCGACATTCTCTTCAACAATGCTGGAATCAACATTCGTGGCCCGATCGACGAACTGAGCTACGAGGAGTTTCAGAAAGTTCAGGACATCAATGTCAACGGCGTCTGGCTGTGTTCACGAGCCGTCGCTCCTTACATGAAAAAACAGGGCAAGGGCCGAATCATCAACATGGCAAGCACGCTGGGGCTGGTCGGCCTTGCCAATCGCACTCCCTATGCCACGAGCAAAGGTGCTGTCGTGCAGATGACGCGGGCTCTTGGACTGGAACTGGCAAATGACGGGATCGCCGTCAACGCGATCTGTCCAGGTCCGTTTCTGACTCCGATGAATATTCCAATTGCCGATTCTGAAGAAGCGAAGAAGTTCATCGTTGGGGCCGTCGCCATGGAACGCTGGGGTAACCTTGAGGAAATCCAGGGAGCAGCCATCTTCCTCGCCAGCGACGCGGCAAGCTACATGGTCGGCAGCATGGTGACTGTCGATGGCGGCTGGACTGCACGTTGAACATCAAACATTCAACACCCAACTTCGAACTCTGAATGTCTGGTGAATTTCTGATGTCGATACCGCTGAAGATTATTTACGAAGACAATCACTGCCTGGCAGTCGCCAAGCCTGCCGGTGCGCTGATGATCGGCGACGAGACCGGGGACGAGACGTTGCTTGACCTCGCCAAACAATGGGTGCGGGAAAAGTATCACAAACCTGGCGATGTCTTTCTGGGCGTGGTGCACCGCCTGGACCGACCGGTTTCCGGCGTGGCACTTTACGCGAGGACGAGCAAAGCAGCGTCCCGATTTTCGGACCAGTTTCGTCGAGGCAGCGTCGAGAAAACCTACAACGCCTGGATCGATGGGGGGCCACCGAATGGAACTCACATCTGGACCGACTGGCTGCTCAAGGATCGCAACTCGAACACGACGAGCGTCGTGCGGGAAGACACCCCCGGCGCCAGGTTCTGCAGTCTGGAATTCCGCGTCGTGTCGCGCAGCGATCGGCGATCACTGGTCGAGATTCACCCGAAGACCGGACGTTCACACCAGATTCGAGTCCAGTTTGCTTCACGCGGCTTTCCGATTCTGGGCGACGTCAAGTACGGAGGTGCCAGGGGAACCAATTCGCGGGCGATTGCGCTGCATGCTCGATCGTTAATCGTCCAGCACCCCACTCAGAAGATTGATCTGGAGCTGCTTTGCGAGCTGCCGCTGGAGTGGGCTCAGTGGTTCGACGTTCCAGTTTGAGGTGACCGGACAGGTACTGCATTCAGGTAATCTCTGACTGTGTACATTTTGCGCCGAATTGTGGACACTTGCTGCATGGTGTCCGACCTTCCAGACAACACGACTGACCGTACTTCACAGAATGGCAATTCGGACGTTGCTTCCGAGCCGCCTTCTGGTGAAGGCTCTCCATCGAGTTTTCTCTGGCTGACAAACCGTGACCAGTGGCTGGCTGTCATCGTGTCCGTCGTTGTCGTCGCGCTGCTGGCGGTCAAGTGGCAGAAGCTACGATACGTTGATCGTTCAGAAGTAATTGTTCTGCGCGAAAGCGAAGAGATCGGCTACCAGATTGACCTGAATTCGGCGACATGGATCGAGCTGACTCAGTTGCGCGATGTCGGGCCAGTCACCGCGAAATCGATCGTCAGCAATCGCGAAGAATTCGGCCGATTTACTTCGATCGACGACCTGCAACGCGTCAAAGGAATCGGTCCGAAAACTGTCGAGAAGAACCAACGGTGGCTCCAGGTTCTGCCTGGTGACTCTTCAATCGCTCTCGGATCAGACAGATAAAGCTTTCGGAAGAATCATGACTTCTCGTCGGATTCTTGCTTAGCGTCGGAAGGCTTGTTCTTACTGTCAGGTGCTGGCGGTTCTTGTCGTGGTGACCGTGGTCCGAAGACCTGTTTATATTCCGGACTGTTTCGGATTGGAGCCAGAGAGGTGTCGCCGCTGATCGTTTGAAGGATTGCTGCCTGTTGCGATGCACCGCCGACCTGCAACGTCTGCATGATGATCTGCATCGACCGGACGGTGAGTTGCTGAGTGTTCTTTGCTCGAACTTCCGCTGCCATTTTCTCGTCCGCCTGCACAGATTTAACGGCCTGAGCGTAGATCGTGGCGGCGTTGTAGATGTTGGGCCAGGCCGTCGCACCCTGCTGCTGAGCCTGGACCATCGCACGCTTGACGCCTTCTTCAGCGTCTGCAAGTGCTCCCTGGATGTTGCCCATCATGACTCGCGCGTACCCTCGACCATTCCAGGCATCCGGGTTCTCAGGATTCGACGCGACTGCCGCATCGAAGTCCGCTTCGGCCAGCTTGTTTGCTTCAAGCAGCATTGCCCATCCGCGACGAACGAGCATGTTCGAAGCGCCAGGTTCCAGTTCGAGAGCGCGAGCAACGTCGGCCAGTGATTCTCTGAACCGACCGAGTTTCTGTTGAGCCAGCGCTCGAGCACGGAACACGTCAGCAACCGGTTCGCCATCCAGCTTCAGATAACGGTCGAACGAGTCGACCGCATCCTGGTCACGATTGAGGGCGAGCAACGTCTCCGCCCGCAGCCGATGCGTTGCCGGATCTGAGTCATTCGTGGCAAGTGACTTGTCGTAGGCGGCGAGAGCCTGCGCTGATTGATTGGCTCGGTGATGAATCAGGCCGATTTGCTTCCACGCTTCCGCCTGCTGGGCGGGATCCTGATCAAGCTCAATGATTCTCATGAAGTCGTTTATCGCGCCGTTGAAATTGCCGAGCTGTAATCTGGCGATCGCACGCGTGCTGTAAGCTTTGAAGTAGCTTTCGTCGATCGTAATTGCAGCCGTCGCTTCCGCTTCCGCATCCGCATATCGCTGTTGAGCTTCGTAGGCCATGCCCAGGTTGTGATGCGGGCCGGGCAGTTGAGGTCGGAGTTCGATCACCTTCTGAAAGTCTGCTTCGGCGGCAGTGAAGTCTTTCCTCGCCAGGTGAACGGCCCCGCGGTTCAGGAAGACGGCCCAGAAATTCGGGTCAAGTTCCTGCGCCTTGTTCAGATCACTTAATGCGTCTTCTGACTGATCGATGCCACTGTACGCGGTTCCTCGCGACACATAGCAGATCGCTGCTTCCGGTCGTAACGAGATGCAGACGGTATAGGTGGCGACGGCCGCAGCGGGTTGACCATCAAGCATGTGGCAAAGCCCCATTTGATAGAGCGACCAGAAATTGTTCGGATCGATCTGCAAGGCCTTGCGGTAATGATTGAGCGCATTCTGGAAATCGTTTTCGCGCCGAAACTCTTCGGCCAGCAGGTAGAAGTCCAGTGTTGTGGCGGGTTGAAATTTCTGAGCAGCCTTCAGTGTTATGTCTTGTTGTTCATTGTCGCCAGCTGTTCCCTGGTAGCGAGCCTTGTAACGCAGCAAAGCCTGTGACTTCAGCCCGAGACGTTCGGCAAGACTGATCCATTGAAGCGACTGGCGGGCCGCGTCCGCTTCAGCGGTTGTGCCGAGACCTCGCGCGATGGCTTCTTCACGTTCAGCCAGCATGATCAACAACTCGTACGAGCCGCTGCGAATCTCATCACGCTGTTGCTGGCTGAGATGTGGCGGGGGGATTTGCAGATACTCAGGTGATATTCCACCGTAGATGGCAAAAGCGTTGACGGCATGTTCGGCGGCAGTTTGCAGATTCGAAGTGATGTCCTCACCCGTTTGAACGATGAAGAAGTATCGAGCCTGCTCGACGAGTTCCTGAAATTTCGCGAACTGAGCCTGTGCCAACTGCCGCGCTTCGACATCGGCGATCTTCAAATTGACGGAGTCCAGTTCGGACTGCACACCACTTTGTATGGAAACCAGTGCTTTTTCGTCTTTAATCATTGCCAGGCTTTCGGACAGCAACGTGCGAGCGTCCTCCAGACTGTCTATTGATTCAGCAAGAACTTTAGCCTCGGCGACTTTCTGCTCGACTTCACGCAGCAAGGCGGCGACGCGTTGTTGCTCGGCGGCGGCGATGAGTTGTTCGACACCGGAAAGCTGATTGTTAAGGCCGGCCTTGACTGAGGCGAGTTCGTCTTCTTCGCTGACCTGGCCGAGTGCTTCGTTGAGCAACGACGTTGCTTCGTCAAACCGTCCAGCCGCGGCTTCAGCCCGAGCCTTCTCGCCCCTCGCCGTCGCCGCAATTCGGAGACCGTCGATGCGGTTGGACTCGGCCCAGCTCCACGCAAAGCTTCCCAGAATCACAACGCCTACGGATGCAGTCCAGCCAGCCACGGCAGTCGGATGTCGCTTTGCCCAGCGTCTAAGCTTGTCGTACCAGGGTTCTTCGTAGACGGAAACAGGTTCATCGGCGAGGTAATCTTCGACGTCGCGAGCCAGGTCCAGGGCTGATCGATACCGGTCCGTAATCTTTTTGTTCAACGCCTTCATGGCGATCGCGTTGAGCGGCCTGGGAACAGACGGATCGACTTCGCGAGGCGGGACGATTGGTTTGTTAACCACGTGGTCGAGCATCGCCTGCATCTTGCCGCGCGGGATCGGCGCGTCGTTGACGAGGATTTCGTAGAGAATTGCTCCCAGCGAATAAATGTCCGTGCGGGCGTCCATTTCGTCGAGTTTGCCCTGAGCCTGTTCGGGAGGCATGTACGCGAGGGTGCCCATTACCGATCCATACCGCGTCGTCGTGCCTTCGGAACGCGCATCGGTTTTGACGGTCTGCGAGGCTCCATGCAGACCCTGAGTTCTTGCTGGTGCCTGCGACGCAGGCTGACCTTCCGGCGGCTGTGTGGGAACTGACTTTTTATTGAACAGAGAGACAGTTGTCTTTTCGGGCGCTTTGGGACCGCTACCGGGAATCCGAGTTGCTCCTGTGTCGGAGTTATCAACGATGTTCGTCGCTGCGACGCCTTCTGAGTCGACAACGTTCGTGGCGCCGAGGCCGTTGCTGCCCACAATATTGGTCGCAGCGAGGTCGTCACTTCCAACGATATTCGTGGCACCGGCGTCGTTGCCTCGTGCATCGGTCGTGGCCGCGAGGCTGGATGAGCCCGACATTCTAGTCGAGCCCTGATTCTGGTCGCTGGAGTCGGGATTTCCCGTGATGACGGTTGCCGATCCCACGTCACTCTGGTCGCCGAGGTCAGGTGAGAACTCATCGTCGTACTTGCCCGTGACCTGAACGCCGCGATCGCTCGCTCCTGGCTCAGCCCGGCCCAGAAGTTTGGCGAGACCCCAGTCGAGAACCAGCGTTTCTCCAAAGCCGCCGATCATGACGTTCTGAGGTTTAAGGTCGCGATGTAGAACGCCTCGCTGATGTGCGAATGCCAGCGCATTGCAGACGTCGACAAACTGTCCCAGCAGCTTCACAAACGCTCGATGTCGGTCCGCCGTGTTCTTCGGCATTTTGTGCAGAGCTTCGATCTGCTCTTTCATCTCCGTTCCGCGCACCAGCTTCATGGCATAAAACGGAGTTCCATTTTCCTGATAACCCAGGTCGTAAATGGGGACGATGCCGGGGTGTTCCAGTTGGCCGGTAACCTGACCTTCCTGGATAAATCGTTCGACGATGCTGGATCGTCTCATCGCGCGAGGAAGCAGCTCTTTGTAGGCGACTTCCCGCTTGATCATCGAATCCTTCGCCAGCCAGATATTTCCCATTCCGCCGCGGGCAAAGTTGTCGACCATGTCGTAACGGGGAGCTTCGTCGGTAACTTCCTTGCCGCGCGTACCCTTACCGGAACTCCCGGCCCGTGAACTGGTGTCGTCGACTCTGGTTCCGGCCTGACTGAATCGGGTCTTTCCGAATCGAGTCTTTCCGCTATTTGTTTCGTCGGGTTTTGTCTGATCGTCGTGAGTTTTCCCGAATCGAGTTCTGGTGATTCTGGTCTTGCCAATGCTGGTCTGTTCGGCGCTTGTATTCTCGATTTTAGTTTGTTCGATGTCCGTGAAGACGGTCTGGTCATCGCCGTCTTCCGCCGAAAACTGAGTGGCGTTTTCGGCCGCAGCGAGGTCTCCCATGATTGTGCGATCGTCTTCACCGATCGGCGGGTCAGCGTCGCGCGACAGGTCTTCTTCGGCAACCGTCAGGTCGCCTATGACGGTCATGTCGTCATCGTCATCGTCTTCGCGAACGTTTCCGTCGATTCCGATCGTGAGGTCGTTCTCGTCGCCGTCCGGAGCGTTGGCGATCGTGTCGGCAGTGTCTGCACCATAGCCAGCGTTTTCCGAGGTATCGTCAGCGTCAAAGTCGGGACCGACAGTTGCATCGTTGCCGTCGACCGCATGCTCGTCGTCGATTCCAATTGTCCGGTCTTCTTTTTCAGCATCGGGCTCGTCGGTAACAGTGTTAGCCGTTCCGACTCCGCCACCAGCGCCTGCGTCTGCGGCCGAATCGTCGTCATCGATTCCGATGGTGAGATCATCTTCGTTGGCTGACTCGACGATTGCCGTCGCTGCAGAGTCGTATCCGTACCTGGCTCCGACATCTTCGGACTCATCGTTATCGCCAACTATGTCTGGCCCGATAGTGGCGTCATCGTAGTCCGGGCCGACTGTTGCGTCGTCGTGAGCGTTCTCGCCCAGGTCCGGGCCGACGGTAGCGTCATCTTCGTCCTGATGCGAATTGCGAGACTTTGCCATGAACCAGGCCCTGAACGTTTACTGAAGTGTGAGAGAGGCTGTGTGTGTCGACGGATATTTGCAGAACGACTGACTCAGGGCGAGCGGTCGACGTTTTCAGACCAGCACGAAACGCGAGCAAGCGAGTGAGTCATATACTTACTTGTTCTCGTTACGTGCTGGTCTGTGTCAGCTGGCCATTCACCCACAACTGGCAATTCACTCGCAGCCAGTTGATGCCCGGCGGTCAGAATCTGGCGACGGCATTAGTTGCCTTCGTCATTCCCGTTTGATTCCTGTTGAGTATCTGCGGCCTCGTCTGTTTTTGCGTTCTGATCTGCGAGGCCCGTCGAATTCTGCTGATCGGACTTCGATTCTTCAGCACTCCGGCCCGTTTGGGATGCACGAGATTTTTCGGCAGCCGCTTCGGCTTTCGTCAGCCAGTCTGGACCAGCGAAGGCAGCAGCAGGAACGTAGAGCGCGACTTCATCTTCATCACGCTGACGCAGGAACGCCTGACGTCGTTCGTCGTCGGTTTCTGGCTTTTCGGCTCGCTTCCGCTGAGAACCTTCTTCATTCTCGGCTGGCGTGCCGTCGTTTTCTTTGTCGTTATCGTCGACCTCGTCCGCAGCGGTTTCGGTCTTCTCGGTTTCCGGTATCAACGGGTCAAGCAGATCCATTACGTCGTCAACTCCGCCGGGCAGTCCCAGGACGCCTCGACCAACCGACTCCCAGAAGAAGTCGCGCATGGCGGTTGAAGATTCGGAATTGGTTTCGAATCCTCGGGCCGTCAGATCAGACGGGGTGAACGCGCCGGCGAGTCCCGAGTTGACCCAGTCCGGCAACGCATTTTGAAGTGCGGTTGCCAGAAGTTTTGCCTGAGCTGCAATGGCTGCGGCGGCTGCCTGCAACTGCGCGGCGGCATCGTTCTGATTGCTGATCTGCTGCTCGTCGGCGTCTGACCTTGGCGAGTGAGTAAACGCAGCAAGAGCCAGGTCGATGGCATCGGAGTCGCCACCGAATTCCTGGAACAGGGCAAGAAATGCCTGCTCTGCTTTTGCATTTCGAGCCGGGTCGTTCGGGAACGCTCGCGTAAAGTCGAGTGCGAGTTCCAGTTCGCCAGCCAGTGTTCCTTCGAATGTCTCCGTGCCAATCTGACCACTGGCATCGACTCGGCTGACAGCCGCCCGGAATTGACCATTGTTGACGCCAGCAAGTTCCAGGTTGTAGATGCCGGCGGACGCGTTCGGAATTACCAGCAGTTCGACGGCACCATCGCCTGAGTAGAACGAATTGGTCGACTGGCCGACAACACCTGAGCTTTCGGTGAATCCGTTCGCTCGGCCTTCCGGCGTGGTCACAATGAAGTTCACCGGATCGAACACTGCGACGATGGCGTCTGTCAGACCAAGTCGCCTGATAACATCCAGGCCGATCTGAACGAGCAGGTCAGTAATGTCGCTGCGACCGCCGGAATTCGTTCCCTTGATGACCTTGATTCCGTTGCCCGGTACGGTGCCGTCCATCGTTGGGTCGGCAAGCGCCGCTTCGACCTGATTCGATACATCCTCGGCCAGTTCCAGGCCTTCATCGCGGGTGACCACGGCATCGTCATTGATGATGGTCGCAATTCCCTGATCATCGAAGATCGTGGCTCCGACCGCATTGCTCAGGTTCAGGAAGAACTCTTCGTCGGTTTCGACCGTGCGGTCGCTGGAAACAGTGACCTGAACTTTTTTCGTCGATTCGCCTGGATTGAAGGTGAGCTGTTTCGAAAGGGCGTTGTAGTCCTGACCGGCGATCGCTGTTCCGTCCTGCGTCGCGACTTGAACGGTGACTGGCCCAGTCGGCTTACCAACCAGCTGAATCGTAAATTCGTAGGTGACGTTGCCCGTGTTGCCTTCCTGACCGAATTCATCCGTCAGATTGACGGCGTCCGTGACCGCTAGAATTGCTTGCGGGTCGTCATCGTCAAGAATGACTCCACGCCCCTGGTCGTCTGCGATTAACAGGCCGTTTGCGTTGGTCAGGTTGACGAAGAACTGTTCATCAACTTCGTCGATCAGGTCGCCGACAACTTCGATCTCGATGGTTTTTACAACTTCGCCCGGAGCGAAAGTAACGGTTCCCGATGCAGCTCGAACGTCGGCTCCGGCAGATGTTCCGGTTGTGCCATTAGCGGTGTTGAAGTCGACGGTTGCGGTCGTGTCCGCTCCCCGGTCGAGTGTCACGGTGAACGTAAACGTGGTTGTACCGGAGTCGCCTTCGAGTGCGATCGCATCACTGATTTCAACCTGCGGCAGCGACTGGTCATCGTTGATGATGAAGCCTTCTCCCTGGTCATCTTCGATGATTCCATTGACTGCGGCGAACAGGTTGACGAAGAACGTTTCGTCAGCTTCGACTTCGTCATCGCCAATAACCTGAACGGTGATCGTCTGAGTCGTCTCTCCCGGTTCGAACGTCAGTTTGCTGATTGAATCGGGATCGGCGAGGTTACTGATACGGAAGAAGTCTCGGTCGTCCACGTTGCTTGACGCTGAGAACTGCGAGGTAAAGTAGCTGACTTCGACGGCTTGATCGAAGACACCAGTCAACGCGACGGTAAACGTAAATTCGGTGATCTCGTCGGTGCTGCCTTCTTCAAACGCAACGTCGTCGATCCGGATACCTGGCAGCATCGCGACATCGTCGTTGGTAATGGTCCCTCGTCCTTGAGCGTCGGTAATGACACCTCCGACAGCGTTGTTGAGGTTGACGAAGAAGGTTTCATCAGTTTCAACGATCTCGTCGCCACGCACTTCGATGTCGACAGTCTTTGATGTCTCTCCAGGCTGGAAGGTAAGTGTGCCGCTTTTGGCGATGAAGTCGGAAGTGTTGGCAGTACCCTGAGCTGTTGAGTAGTCGACAGTGACGTTGGTTGTGGCAACCGCCGAGAGCGTCACGACAAACTGGAATTCAGGAAGTGCCCGATCATTTCCCTCCTTCAGCTGAACATCGGAGATGGAGATGTCCGGCGTGACCTGCATCAGATCATCATTCTGGATCGTAATGCTGGCCTGATCGTCAACGATTTGAGCATTCGGCGAGACACCAGTCAGGTTCAGGAAGAATGTTTCCGCAGCTTCTTCGACGTTATCGCCGAGCACGATGAGCCGGACTGTCTTGACGATTTCGGTCGGCATAAACTCGACGGCACCGTTAGCTGCCTGGTAGTCCTGTCCCGCGATCGTGGCCGTACCGTTGGCTGTCTGGAAGTCGACAAAAATGGACGTCGCCGATGGTGCCGACAACGCAAGCTCGACGTCGACGATGGTTCGTTGTCCAGCGGTGCCTTCAACCACCGTTGCATTGCTGATACTGACTCCCGGCAGCGGGAAGTCATCATTGAATACCGTCGCGAGAGCCTGATCATCGACGATTTCTGCGTTGGTACTCGAAGACGTCAGGTTCACGAAGAATGTCTCGTCCGCTTCAATTCGTGAGTCGCCCAGAACGATGACAACGATCTGTTTTGTCTGTTCGCCTGGCTGAAAGGTGAGAATGCCGGTTCTGGATTCGTAGTCGGCATTTGGATTCACAATCGGATTGCCGGCCGCATCGACGACTCCAGCGGCTGCCCCAATCGCCGAACCGTTGGCTGTCTGATAGCGAACTTCGATCGGGCCGGTCGCGGTCGTGGCCGGAGTCGACAATGAAACGTCAAACGTGAACCGGGTTCGTTGAGACGAGACGCCTTCTTCCTGGACGGCGTCGCTGATGGTGATGCCCGGTCGGAGTACATCGTCGTTCAAGATGAGGCCGGTCCCCTGATCGTTCTGGAAGACGGCATTGCCGGTCAGATTACCAAGGTTGAGGAAGAAGGTTTCGTTGGTTTCGACGTTTGAGTCGCCGAGAACGGTGATCGTTACCGAAGCCGTCTGTTGTCCAGGCAGGAAGGTGATGGTTCCGTTCGTGGAAAGGTAATCGAGGTCTGTCGACGAGGCGGTACCATCCCCCGTGGCGTAATCAACAGTGATTAGCTCGGTCGGCGGACTGGATAGTGTCAGGTTGAACGTGACGGATGGGCGTTCGCCGCTGATGCCTTCTTCCGTTTGAGCGTTTGACACACTGAGCAGTGGCGTTGGGCTGTCGTCGTTGACGATGCGTCCAATGGCCTGGTCGTCGGCGATTTCCAGACCTTGCGGGTTGGAAAGATTGACGAAGAAGGTTTCGAGGCTTTCGAAGGCGGTGTCGCCGAGCACGCTGACCGTAATCGTCTGTGTCGTTTCGCCAGGCAGGAACGTCAGCGTTTCGTCCAGCGCGACAAAGTCGACTCCGCTTGTCGCCGTGCCGGCTGCCGTTGAGTAATCGACGGTGAGAGTCTGATTGCTGGCTGCTGACAGAGTGACGTTGAAATTGAATTGTGTCCGAGCTCCCGAAATTCCTTCGTCTGCCGAGAAATCGTCAATACGAAGAAGTGGAACGGCAGCGTCGTCGTTTCTGATTGTGCCAGTTCCCTGGTTGGCGATAACTTCAGCTCCGACGGCGTTTGAGAGGTTAATAAAGAAAAACTCGTCCGTTTCGATGGCAGAGTCACCCGAAACATTGACGACGATTTGTTTGAGAGTCTCGCCTGGCAGGAAGCTCAACGAACCATTGACAGTGGTGTAGTCCAGTCCGGCGAAAGTTGCAGTTCCATCAGCCGAAGCAAAGTCAACAGTCACGGGGTTGCTGGAAAATCCGGTCAGGACGACGTCGAAGATAAACTGTGTTCGCTGTCCGGAGCTGCCTTCAACTTTTGACACATCGCCGATGGCCAGCGTTGGCACCGCGTCGTCGTTATTGATCGTTCCAATGGCCTGGTCGTCGTCAAGAATCCCGTTGACCGGATTGTCCAGATTCAGGAACAGCATTTCGTCGGCTTCGACGTCCAGGTCGCCGAGAATAGTGACTCGAACGGCCTTGGTTTCTTCGCCCGGTTCGAACCGCAGCGTGCCGGAGAGGGCTTCGAAATCGATTCCGCTGGTCGCCGTAGCGCCCATCGTCGAGAAATCGACTTCAACCGGAACGGACGACGGTCCAGAGAGACTGACGATAAAGGCGATCTGTGGTCGTTGCCCGGCAATGCCTTCTTCAACAAAGGCGTTGTTGACGTTAATGTTCGGGATTGGCGAATCATCGTTGCGAATGGTGCCTCGCCCCTGATCGTCATCGAGTGTTGCACCACTGATTCCTGACAGATTGACGAAGAACGTTTCGCTGGCTTCGTCGGTGAAATCGCCCAGGACAGGGACGGTGACCGTCGCGATCGTCTCGCCGGCTGCGAATGTGACTGTGGTTGTCGTCGCTTCAAAGTCGACGCCGGATGTCGCCGTTCCCGCGACGGTCGTTGCCTGGACGGTAACCGGTCCTTCGGCAGCGTTGCTGAGACGCAGGACAAAGTTGAACTGATTACGGGCTCCAGCATCGCCTTCTGTTTTTGAGACGTCGTCGATGGTCAACGATGGAACAGGACTGTCGTCATTAGTGATAACTCCCAGCCCCTGGCCGTCTTCAACGGTTGCTCCGATTACGTTCGACAGGTTCAGAAAGAATTGTTCGTTGGCTTCGTTGGCGATGTCGCCATTGACCGTGACGATGACTTCTTTGGACGTCTCGCCTGGTGCGAAGATCAGTGATCCGACAGTCGAGTCGTAGTCACCGCTGGCTGCCGTTGCGGAACCGTCGGCGGTGGCGAAGTCAACGGTGACGGGGGCGCTGGAAGGCCCAGTCAGCGACACGGTAAATCGGTAAGAAGTACGAACTCCGGCGAGGCCTTCGAGTTTTGTAACGTCAGAAACGGACAAAGCCTGGACGTCGAGGTCGTCGTTAAGGATTGATGCTTCACCCTGGTCGTCGATCAAAACGCCGCCTGTGGCATTTGACAGGTTCAGGAAGAAGAATTCGTCCGCTTCAACATCGGCATCGCCGAGGACAACCACGGATACAAAAGCCGAAGTTTCACCGGCAGGAATCACGACAGTGCCGGAAGCTGCTTCGAAATCTGCAACTGTTGAGGAAGTGGCACCGACTGCTGCTGCCGTTGCGGCTGCTGCCGATACGTCTGTGGTTGAAATGGCTGATGCAAAACCGGTGGCAAAATCGAAAGTGACGTCCTGAGTTGTCGGGCCAGATAGCGTGATTTCGAAGATGGCCGGAGTTCGCTCGCCAGTTGATCCTTCAATGACTTGTGTGTTGCTGATTGAGATGTTCGGGATGGCGGCGTCATCGTTAATGACGAGTGCTCGGCCCTGGCCGTCAAGGATGTTGGCTCCGACTGGGTTGCTGAGGTTCAGGAAGAGGAACTCGTCTCCTTCAACATCGAAGTCGCCGTTAAAGATCACGGTGACGATTCGTTGTGTATCGCCTGGGGTAAAGGTCAGCGTTCCCTGCTGTGCTTCGTAATCGCCTTCTGACAGCCGAGCCGTACCGTCCATCGTGTTGAAGTTGACCGAGACGGGTTGTGTGGTTGGGCCAGAAAGCTGAACGCTGAAATCAACTCGGGTTCGTTCGCCCAGTGCTCCTTCCGCAATTGTAACGTCGCTAACCGTCACGTTGGGAATCACGGCGTCATCGTTTCGGATGGTGAACGTGCTCTGGTTATCGACGATTGTGCCATTGACCGGGTTAAAGAGGTTGATGAAGAACCGCTCGTTCGATTCGACGGTTGCATCGCCAAGGACGTCCAGGCCGATCGTTCGGTTGATTTCACCGGGGGCAAACGTGACGGTTCCTGTTCGCAGCGTGTAGTCCTGTCCGGCGATGGCTGTTCCGTCAGCTGTGGAAAAGTCGACGCTGACGGGAGTAGCACTGGGACCGCTCAGGCTGACCGTTACCTGAACTCGAGTTGTGCTGCCGGACGAGCCTTCGGCGACCGAGACATCGGCAATCGAAATGTCCTGCAGCGGCTGGTCATCATTCAGAATCGTGCCAATTCCCTGGCTGTCACTGATTGAGGCACCAATTGCGTTGGACAGGTTCACGAAGAACTGTTCGTCGTTCTCGACGTCGAAATCGCCCAGTGCCGTGACGACGATTGTTTTTTCGAAGTCATCGGGCAGGAATGTGAGTGTTCCGCTGACCGATTCGAAATCGAATCCGGCCAGTGCGTCGTCATCTTCAAGACTGAAGTCGACTTTTGTTTCGACCAGAGCCACGGCGGAAAGTCGGACTTTGAACAGCAGATTGGTCCGTGCTCCGACTCCACCTTCTTCGACCGTTACATCGGTGATCGACAGCTGGCGTTCTGCGAAATCGTCGTTGACGATCGTGGCGACTCCGGTGTCGTCTGTGATCGCCGCGTTGCCGGTGACGTTGGTAAGGCGAACGGAAAAGTCTTCAGAGTCTTCAATGTCATCGTCGCCGTTGACGGTGATTGCGAATGTTGCTTCGGTCTCGCCAGGCAGGAAGGTGATGGTTCCGCTGCTGGCAAGATAGTCGCTTCCCGCCACAGTGGCGGCACCGTCGACTGTCGCGAAATCTACAGTGATTGTCTCAGTCGAGGCGAAGTTCAGCGAGACCGTGAATTCGAATTCGGTGGACTCCGGAGCGTTGCCTTCGTTTCGTGACACGTCGGTAATTGCGATGTTCGGAACGACCGTGTCGTCGTTGAGAATTGTTCCGATACCCTGAGGCGTCACGATGGACGCGTTCACCGCGTTTGAAAGATTGACGAAGAAGTTTTCGTCGCCTTCGATAGCGTTGTCGCCAGTTACCAGAACAGTGACTGTTCGAGTCTGCTGGCCAACTGCGAAAGTGACTGTGCCAGACTTGGCCGTGTAATCATTGTTGGCAACCGTTGCTGTCCCATTGGCCGTTGCAAAGTTAACGGTGGTGACCTGTCGGGCGATTCCCGACAACGAAACGGTAAACGTGTAAGCCGTCTGCTGCCCAAACAGACCTTCGGATTTCTGGACGTTGTTGATGCTGATTTCGGAAGCTTTAATTCCGGCGTCGACGTCGTTGATTAATTGCCCCGACGTTGAGGCCGTCAACAGCGTGGTTCGACCCGTGAATCGATTGGCGTCGCTGTCGATGGTGTCGTTGCCTCCGACGTCCCGGAACGTGAAGTGGAATCCGGTCGGGGCGACGAACTCGACGAAGTAGGCTCCGGGTATCAGCCCCGTGAAACTGTAGCTGCCGTCGGTCGAGCTGGTCGTGGTGCGGACGACCGTCGTTCCGTTCTGAGCGATCAGCCGAACCGTTGCATTGCCGACACCGTTCATCAGCTCGTTGTCGACGCCGTCGTAGTTTACGTCGTTGAAGACTCGGCCACTGATTGCCGCTGCCGGTCGCAGTGTGACATCGTTACCCGTTCCGCGAGCATAGCTGATGACAAATCGCTGGGTTCCGGTGATCAGTTCACGGCTACCGATGTTGAGATCAACAAACGCACCTTCCGGAAGTCCAGCAAACGTTCCAACGATGGCGTCAGTGCCATCGTTGTTGACGATGACAAACTCGTCACCCATGCTGGCAGGTTGAGTCAGCGTCGCGCCAAGAGTGGTCCCGCCTAGATTGACAGTGCCAGTAACTGAAAGTTGATCGTGTCCATTGCCAGGCAATGTATCGCTGAGTTCGACCTGGAACGACGAGTCAGCGGCGAACGTGACTGAGTCCGTTCGCAGGATGCCTGTGCTGAGACTCAGGTCGACGTCCGAGCCCGCTTGAGCGGACAGCGGGCCGATGATTCGACCGCTTCCGGAAAGCACGTCGCCCATTGAAAGCTGCACACCATTAACTGCCGAGAGTACGCCGGTGTCATCAAGCAGTGTCAGGCTGCCGAGTTGAACAGCGTCTGAATCTCGCAATGTTACGTTGAACCCGTTGACAAACAGGTCGCCTGCCGTTGCAAATCCGGCGGCGCTGTTGTCTCCCAGGATTAGATTGCCGGTTGCCGTAATTGAGGATCCAGCCTGACCGACAATCTGAGCGTTGACGGTGCCCTGAAGTTGAGCATTGAATCCAGTCTGTATAACGAGCGGCGTCGCAATGGTCAGTGTCACCGGGTCAGTGATCAGGTCGCCGTTCACGTTGAGCGAGTTCAACGCCGTGCCGTTGCCACGGAAGGTTGTTGCTCCACTCGTTGTCAGGTTGCGGCTGTTCCCGGTGACCGAGTTTTCGAAAGTTGCCGATGTACCTGAGATGGTCAGGTCACCTTGCAGCGACACGGGCGCGGCGAGGGTTACTCCGCCACCGACTGATTGCACCGCACCCTGGAGCTGAGCATTGACTCCGCTGATAAAGATGCCGCCAGCATCACTATTAATCTGCACGCTTGGATCAGTCACGGTGACCGAACCGGCATTGTTGGAATCAAAGTCTCCGTCAATCGTGAGCGGTCCGCTGCCCGACTGAATCGTAGTAAATGGATTGGCAAGTGTGACGCCGTCGTCGCCGTTGATAGTGATCGATCCAGTGCCGATATTTGTGACCGTTCCTGCAACGAAGACCGTGTTGCCGTGCAGATTAATCGGCCCGAATCCGGTGGGTGAGCCGACGTTTGCTCCATCGATCCGAATTCCTTCGTTGGCGGATGTGCCGGCTGCAACACCGGTAATGTTGACCGATCCGCCGACGCTCGCGGCCACCGTGCTGTTTCCGGAAATCTCGACGCCGTTATTCGACAGCCCGGAACCGGCAGTGCCGACACCGTTAATGGAGATGCTTCCGTCAGTCGATTGAACGAGCGACCCGCCTGTGATGTTGACGCCGTCGTTGGCCAGACCACTGGTTGCAGTCCCTTGAATGTTGATGTCTCCCGCAAAACTTAGAGCACCGGTCGACTCAACAGTGGCACCAGTAGCGATTTTCACTCCGTGGCTGTTCTCGCCAGCAAGCGGTCCGGCGGTTCCTGTAATGATGATGTCGCCGTCGATGGTTGAAACTCGTGTTGTCAGACCATCGATCTGCACACCATCGTTGTTATTGCTGCCTTCGCCAGACGTGCCGACAATGTTGATCGGTGCGGCTGTTGGACCGGTTCCAATCGACTGAACCTGCGCACCGTCGGTGATTCGGATGCCCTGATTCTGTTCGCCTGTTGTTCCTCCAATTCCTGAAATCACAATGACACCGGTATTGGCGGAAACTGTTGAGCCGGGCCCGGTAATCACAACGCCAGTTCCGTCAAAATCGCTGGGGCCACCAGCGCCGATGACGTTGACTGATCCGGAACCCAGCGACGTGACCGTACTGCCATTCTGAACGGCAACGCCAATATTGCCGAGGAAGACATCGCCGCCTCGACCAGCAAGCGTAACGTTTCCGTTGGACGTGGTGATTGAAGCACCGTCCAGAGTGATGCCGGTGAACGGTCCTGTCGTCGGCGTCGGCTGCTGATTGGCCTGGAGATTTACGTCACCATCATTGAGGCTGAAATTCGTACCTGGATTGAGAGTAACGGAACGGGCGGCCACCGCAGAGATTCCCGCAGCTCCGCTGGCGTTGAAGAGGCCGTTGAACGTGATTGTGTCCGAACTGCTGACATTGAGCCCACCGTTGCCCAGGTCATTGATCAGTCCGTTGAAGGCAACCGAGCCTTCTGTCGCATTGACCGTTACCAGCCCAAGGCCACCCGATGATCCCAGCAAGGCGTTGACTGTTGCTGAGCCAGTTGAATTCACCGTGAGCGTGGCGCCGCCTGGCAGTGTGGCATCGTTGACCGAACCGTTGAGTTCGATGTTTGCTCCCGAAAGCACGGCGTCAGTTGGCAGCAGTATGTTACCGCCGAGGAGTTGATCGCCGAGCGTGCTGATCACTCCGCTGTTGATGCTGATTGTCGCGGAGTCAATATCGACAGCCGTCACAACTTCAGTCGTATTCCAGTTGACGGCGTCGTTGCCTCCCATTCCGTCGATTCCGATGACTGCTCCGAAACCGGAACCAAATCCGTTGACGTTAACAATGTCGTCCGTCATTCCGTTTCCAAGCAGAGCCAGCACGGCGTTCGGATTACGGAAAGTCACTCCGTCACCGATCGGTGGTGTTACTGAGGTCTCGCCAGCGGTCCCCGAATCGGTAATCGAGAACTCACCGAATGCAGACTGATTAGTCAGCGCGATGTTGTCTGCGTCGATGGTGGACCGAACTGGTTCGACGTCGAAATAGTTGATCGACTGGTTGTCGGTGATTGTCACCGTTCCCTGTCCAGGACCGAAATTGGCAAACGACACTGTTTCGAATGTCGCACCCCCCTGGATCAGCAACGCGTCACCGACTTCAAGTTCATTCCCACCGAAGACGTTGATGGACTTCCCGAAGTTGCCCAGCGACAGGTCGATCGTCAACGAATCGTCGCCGTCGAGCAGGTTGAAGTTCACGTTGGTTCCAGCGACCGATGCAAATGGCACGGTGACGGTTCGAGAATCAACGCGAACGGCGCCGGCGACATTGGTAGTCAGAGATCGTCCGGGATCTGTAATGATGAACTGACTGTTTGACACGTCAGACACGATGGTCAGCGTGTCATTGGAATCGCCGCCGTTCACGTCGGTAATCAGCAGATTGTTGCTCGGGTCAAGCGTGATCAGCGTTGAGGCCGTGCCCTGACCGAGCAGCACCACATCGTTACCGTCGCCGCCAACGTAGGTGATAGACAGCGTCTGGCCATTGACGTCGAAGGTTGAGCCTTCCTCGAAACCAGCGAATGTTCCGACAACGGCGTCCATTCCGTCGTTGTTGATAATGACGAATTCGTCGCCGTCGAATGGTTCAAAACCAGGGCCGAGAATCGCCGTCAGAGTAACCAGATTGCCGATCGTGACAGAGCCATTCACGTTAAGCTGATCGTGGCCGCCAATGCCGGACCCGGGAATGGTTCCTTCGATTTCGACGGTGAATGCCGAGCCGGCTGCAAAGGTGACGTCTCCGGTCGACAGAATTCCAGGGCTGTTACCCGGAGCGATCGTTCCGTCAGTGGTAACGCTGCCGTCGACGGAACCCGTTCCGCCAAAGGTTGCACCTGCCGCCACAGTCGCGGTGCCTCCCCAGGTTCCGTCGATGGCAAGCATTCCGCCATTGACCGCCAGCACTCCCGTTGCCGAATTCAGCCCGGAAAGTGTCTGCAATCCCATTCCGACTTTCGTCAGGTTTGAGCTGCCGATTCCGTCGACGATTGAGCCCGCAAAATTGCCACTGGCATTATTCGAACCAACCGTCACAGTCGCTGCTGTTATGCCCTGATTGGTGACGGTTCCGGTTCCGTTCAAGCCGCCGATTGATTCGACATGTCCGTTGAGATCGATTGTCGAGCTGACATTTACGTTGCCGTCTGATGGGATGACTTCGTCCGCTCCGAGTACCAGCGTGTTGTTGACGACGTTCGTGTCGCCGGTCCAATTGTTGAGTGGGTTGGACAGAACGATGGTCTCTCCACCGCCGACCGATGACTGAAGCGTCAACGATCGTGGACCGCCGATTTCCGTGATAGCTCCCGCGATGGTGAAGATCGTCGACCCGCCTCGGAAGGCCGCATTGATCTGAGCGTCGTCGGCCAGCGTCAGGTCACCGGTCAATGATGCGGTCCCTGCACCGGCAAGAGCCGCGTTGATTCCAGAAACGTTTACTCCCACGCCGCTGATCGTCACGTTGTCGGCGATGGAAACTCCATCGATCAACAGGGCAGCACCGTCAGCAACGGTCGTACCGCCGAGCGTGGTTCCCAGGGCAGCCGTATTGGTGGCGGCAATTACTCCTTCGGCAATCGTCGTTTCGCCGTCAAACAGATTGCTGCCAGAAAGTGTCAGACTGCCGTTGCCATTTTTCGTCAATCCTGCCGCGCCAGAGATGACTCCGCCGATAGTGCTGTTTGCGGTGACGACGATTGTTGTCCCGCCGGTTCCATGGATGATCGTTCCGGCGAAGTTGACCGTTCCGTCAGAACCGAGGTTATCTGCGTCGGATTCCAGAGTCACCGCCCCGGCGGCCGTTTGAATCGACGAGTTTGAAGTGCCGGCAATTCCCGTCTGAGATTGCAGTGTGACGTCGCCTGAATCGCTGATAATTGTGTCGTCGAGAACAATGACATCGGACGCGTCGATCGAAACCGCTCCTGCACCGGTCGTCTGAACTGGAGCAGAGATTGTAAGGTCTTGAGTTTCGAGCAGGATGTCGCCGCCGAAGCTCGTGTTCAGTCCTGCCACTTCGTCAACAATATCGACCGTCGATGAACTGTTGACGCTGAAGGCCAGGCTTCCCGTCAGAGTCTGTGCGGCAAAACGAGCGGCTTCGAAATCAAAGTTGCCATCGATACTGAGCGGGTCAACTCCGGCTGCCAGATCGAAAGCGATCGAACCGTTCGATCCACCTATGATGACGTCCGACGCTCCCGCGTGCAGATCGGCCAGTTGATCGGCCACAACCATAACCAGTCGACCGTCGTCCCTCAGCGTCAGAGTTCCCATGAATTCCGTGCGTCCGCCGGTCGTAAACAGGTCGAACGATTTGTCGCTGAGATCCAGTTCGTCAATCTGAATCAAGTTGCTGGCTTCGAAAAGACCGATGTTCACCTGACGGAAATTGTCGAACGTCGCAAACTCGGCATCGTCAATATTGAGCGTTCCTGCTCCGCCACCGAGACCGATCGAAGTGTTGGACGACAGCGGTTCGATGAACAGGTCGCCGGTTGACTGAACCGGTACCGCCAGCGAAATCGTGTCGGTCGTAATGAAAATGTCCGCAGTCGTCAGAGCACCGCCGATGGCCGAACCCGCTCCGAAGGCGTTCAGCCCAACGCCGCTGCCAGCACTCGCATCCGCAACCAGTACGATCATGCCACTGCCAGTGGTCTCGATCACCGAGCCGCCGCCACCAAAGTTGGCCAGACGAATTGCGTCGCTACTGCTGCCTGCTCCGGAAACGCCGTTGAGGACCACCGTCCCGTTGACAGTCGAGATCGTGCCACTGATCAGATCGACACCAATGTTGACCGTGCCCGTAGAACCACCGGTGCCGTTCACGGTGATGTTGCCCGAGCCCGTTGTCGTCACGTTGCCGCCGACGATAACCCCTTCGTGGAAATTAGTGGCTCCGGCACCGCCAGCCTGTCCGGTAAGTGTGATGTTTCCTCCCTGGGACGTGATGGCCGCAGTGCCTGCCAGTTGCACCCCATGATTGCCGTTGCTCGCCGCGTCGCCGCCATGTCCCGTCACGGTTATATCACCGGTGGTGGATGAGACTGTTGCGGAATCCGCGACAAACACGCCGCTGAAATTGCCCGTGGCCAAACCCGATGAGTTGGCATCCAGGGCAATCGCCCCAGACGTCGATGACACCGACGCTCCACCATTCACAGTGATCTGCCGGGCCGCATTGATTTCGATCGAACCGTTGCCGGTTGCTGTGACGCCGGAGCTGAGTGTCACGCCTCCCGTCGCGTTCAGGGTGATGTTGCCAAGGGCGGTGGCACCAGCCAGCCCGTCGACAGTTCCAACTGTGATGTCTTGACCACTGAAGATGTCGATCGTTCCGAACTGCGATTCCATTGCCAGGGCGTTATTAACAGCGAGGTTGACTGGACCGTTCAGGCCAATGCCCTGTTCCGCGCTGAGTGACAGGTTCGCAACGTCGAGGACGGCTCCCGGATTATCGCTGAGAATCCTGCCGCCAGTTGTCAGGAACAATGAGTTCGTACCGGCTGGTGAGATATCTTCGAGAATCTTGATGTCGCCTGTGCCCGTATTACCGATCGCGATGCCAGCTGATGTTGTGATCTGGTCGATTTCCACGTCGCTCAAGGAAAGTGTGCCAGGCTGAGACCCCAGGACAATTTCACCGCTCGGTTGCGTCTGTTCGAAAGTGACTCGCCCTGAGCCAGTGTTAATTGTTCCTTCGAGCGTGACATCACTGGCGGCGATTGTCAGGTCACCGCCGCTGGTGTTGAGCAGGCTGGATGAGTTGTCCTGGAAATAGTTGCCCAGGCCAGTGTCGATCGACAGGTTGAAAGGCGAGCCTGCGGCAGTGTCGACATTGCCACTGAACGTCACGTTGCCGGTACCGGTCGATGTGAGAGTCGTGTTGGTGCCGATGGTTAACTGCTCGGCAAATGTCAGGTCACCGACTGACTGAATGGAGCCGCCATTAAACCTTGTCTGGTTCTCAACGATCAGCGAACCCAGACCGGCATCGCTGGAGTCTGCTCCCAAAGCGTCGCTGCCGATGGCTCCGTTGATAACGATTTCAGCTTCGCCGATGGCGGCGATTGTCAGATTGAAGAGGCCGTTGACGCTGCCATCGATCGTCGACTCAAACGTCAGCAATCCGAGATCGGCTTCGATCCGTACGTCGTTGTCGATAAGAACGGCGTCACCGAAGTCGATGTCACCTCCGCTGGTGAAAATATCGGCGGCGATTTCGGTGCGGCCATCCGCGTTGGTCTGCAACGATCGGACACCGTTCATGGTTCCGACAGTTCCTTCAAATCGAGTGACGCCCTCATTCGACGTATTGATTGTCAGTCGCTTAGTGAGTTCCGTATGCGAGTCGATCGTACCGCCAAAGTAGACATCGCTGGCATTGAGCGTTGTCAAATTGACGATGCCTTCCCCGATAACGAAATCTCCTTCGAAGTTGAGTTCGCCGTCGATCGTCAGGTTACCACCGTCGAATACGGTCGTCCCGACGACATCCAGGTTCAGCAATGGCGTATCGCTGCCGACTTCGTTCTGAAAAGTCACCTGTCCGACGATACCCGCATCAATGCTCAGGCTGTTCGACGTCATGAACTGTGAATCGACTGGCTGAGTGAACGTCACATTGGCATCAGGCGATGCTCCGCCGTTGGTTGTATCAATGCTGGCATTTGTTCCAACGAGCAACCGGTCATCGATCGTCACTGAATTTCCGTTGGTAACAATCGGAGCGTTCAGATACGTGGTGGCTGGCCCTGGAATACCGGGTCCTCCGTCGAAGAATTCAAACAGAGTGATCGATGCGTTGTCGGCTCCGGTGATCTGCCCCTCGACGTGAATCTCGTCGCCTTCGATGGTAACCGGGTCGACGAACGTCACCGCTTGAACTTCGATGACACCTGTAGCTTCATCTCCAATGTGAATCGATGCAAATCCGTTGGCGAGTCTACTGAGTTCGGCAGTTGTCAGACTGAGAGTGCCAATTCCATTACCAATGCCGACTGACGTACTCGGTGTGGCGGGAGCAATCGTCAGGTTTCCACTTGACTGCACGGCGCCTCCGGCCAGATCGATCGTGTCTGACTTCAGTGTGATATCGCCACTGGCCGACGGGCCGCCGATGACGTTGTTGGCCGATGTTGTAACGATGCCTTCGCTGCTGCCGTTGCCAACTCCGGTGATGCTGATGGGAGCGTTGCCAGTTGTGACGAGGCGACCATTTACTGAGAACCGAACACCCTCTGGACGGCTACCCGTTCCGCCAACTCCGTCGACAATCACCGAACCTGAATCAGTGGTGACCAGCCCGTCAATGAAGACACCTTCGGCGGCACTTGTACCAGTGCCGCCAGTACCGATCAGTGTGATGTTGCCTGTCGTCGTCTGAATGATGCTGGGGGCAAAGACCTGGACTCCGGATGTAGCTTCAGAGCCGGAACCGGCCATTCCCGTTCCGAGGATGGAAATGTTGCCGGCTCCGGAATTGAGCTGAGCGTCTCGCAAAGCGACGCCCTCTGCGTCACTCCCGAGGGTGCCGCGTGCCGGAGTTGTTGTTGGGTCGGCTCCGCCGCCAAGCGTGATGTTGCCGCCATTTGAATCAATAACGGTTCCTCCATTGAGGAAGATGCCACCGAATCCACTTTCGTCGCGGTCGGAATTCAATGTGACATTCAGGCGACTGCTCGCCGAGGTGATATTGGCACCGTTAGTCTTAATGTCATTGCCAGCCTGAAGTGTCAGCGAGGTGTCTCCACCAGTCGCTTTGATGATGTTTTCGCCGATAAAGATATCACCTGACGAGGCAATATTGATGTTCGCGTCCGTGGTGAGGCCGGCCAGAGTTTCGGTCAATCCGCCAATGACCAGGTTCCCTGAGTTACTGACGTCAATTCCGCCACTTCCACCATCTGCTTCGAAGTTGCTGACTGTTGTGATGACGGCTCCGGTCGTTCCAATGCCGCTTGCTGCGTTAATTGTCAGGTTCGTCGTAGTGATGCTGCCGCCGCCATCGTTGACTGTTCCGCCTGCGATCAGGTTGAGATTATTAGCGTTTGCCGGAGCGACGGTTCCATTGATGACAATGTTGCCTGTCGCGGCATTTCCGACAGTCAACTGCCCGAGCGTGTTGACTTGATCCAATTCAGCTCCGGTCAAGACAAACTGTCCTGAGCCACCGGTGGTTCCCAGATCGATCGATGCACCTGCGTTTGATGCTTCCAGCAGGACGTCTCCGTCAGGCGCGAAGATCGTGCCGACAAGTTCGACATCGGCTGCGGTAATCGAAATATTGCCACTGGGGCCTTCTGTGGATGTGTTGATCGATCCTGCTGCATCGTCGATCGCGAATGTCCCCATTCCGTTTGCATCTGAATCAGCATTGATCGTGAGGTCACCGCCGAAGGTTGAAATCTCGGCGCTTGCTCCAGCAAGTGTGACACCGTTGCTGACGCTGATGACGACGTTGCTGGCGAATGAGCCAATGGAACCCGTCACGGTTGCAGTGTCGAGTCCTGTTCCGCCATCAAAGTCGAGACTCTGGCCTGAAAGCAGCGTCAACGCGCCAAACGTGATGGAGTCGTCGCCGGCCAGTGAGTTGATATCAAGCGTTCCGCCTGAGAACGACGAAAGTGGGATGACGACTGTCGAAGAGCCGTCACCAGTTCCGGCGTTCAGAGAACCGATCAGGTCGATGCCGTTGCCGTTGTTGTCGGTGATTGTCAGGTTGGTGCCGTCGGCGGTGAATGTCAGACTGTCGTTGGTGTCTCCACCGTTCGAGTCCGTGACGACCAGGTTTCCTCCAACGATTTCAACTTCCGTTTCAGGACGGAAGGCCTGCAAAGCGACGTCGTTTCCATCGCCACCGGTGTAGGTAAGCACGAGGTTCAATCCGGACCCCGCAGCGTTAATGATCACCGCACTACCACTGGTGAAGTTCGAGAAGTTCCCCGTCGCGATGTCCATGCCATCGTTGTTAATAATCACGAACTCGGCGCCCGGCGAAAGCTCAACAGCAGTCAGGTCCGTCGTGTCAACATTCAGCGTTCCCCCGAGCGTGACAGAACCAGTCACGTCGACCTGGTCGTGACCATTGATGACTCCTGCCCCCCCGTCGCCATCGACTTCAACATCGAACGAACCGTTCAGCACAAGATCGCCGGTTGCAAGGACTCCCGGACTGTTGCCTGGAGTCAGAGAACCATTAACCGTGACCGGACCATTGACAACTCCCGATCCGCCCAGAGTCCCTGCCGCAGCGACAGTGATTCCTTCGGCTGCCTCGATCACTCCATTCACGGTTACCAGTGTGTCGATGATATCAACGCCCGAGGTTTGTCCCGTCAGCGGTGTCAGTCCGCTAGTGTCAGTACCAATCAGGTTGTCTTTCAGTGTATTTCCAGTCGCGGCGCTGCCGGTAATCAGGATGCCTGCGCCGTTGTTCGCTGAGATCAGGTTCCTGGAATTTGCGGAATCGCCACCGACCGTGGTGTTCAACTCTTCCAGGTAGATACCGTTACCGGTATTGCCCAGTGCCGCCGTTCCGGTGATATCAGTTCCGATGAAGTTGCCAACGATGTTGTTGTCAGGAGATGGCTGAAGTGTCGTGCTGTTGAAGACGCGAATGATGCTGACGCCGTCACCAGTATTCCCGGAGATAACATTGCGCTCAGCTGGACTTGTACCGCCGATCGTGTTGTTGATGGCAGCATTACCAAGAAGAACACCACCTCCCTGATTCGGCATGGCGATGGTGCCTGCCGGGTTCAGGCCGATTAGATTCCCTGCGATGGTAGTGAACTGAGAACCGGCGATTTGAATACCTGCTCCAGCGCTGCCAGCGACAACGTTTGACTCAAACGCATCTGCTGTTCCGTCGGCGTTTGTTCCAATTAGAGTTCGCTGACTGCCGTCGACTGAAATTCCGACTTCTCCGTTCCCGATAACGGCGTCGCCAGCGGCGTTCAGGCCGACGTAATTACCGGCCACTGTATTGTCGTCGGAATTCGTCGTGATGAAAATCCCTGCCCCTGTGTTACCGGAAACGACGTTTCGTTCGCTGGCGTTGAAAGTGTCCGCAGAGCCATCGGTGCCGATAGTATTGAAGGTAGCTCCGGCTGCGACACGAACACCTCGTCCGGTCGTCACGAGAGCAGACGTACCAGCGGCATTTGTGCCGATGTAGTTGCCAGCGACGATATTGTTGTGTGCGTCGATGATGTTTACGTTGGCTTCAGAGAAGAGGTCTGTATTTCCAGAGATGACATTCCGCTCGGCAGTGTCGTTGACACCATTGCCATCGGTGCCGATGCGATTGTTGTGTGCGCCCGATGTAATCAAGACACCGTTGTCACTGTTTCCAAGATCGATCGTGCCAGAGACGTCCAGGCCGATGTAGTTCCCAATCAGGACATTGCCTGTAGAAATGGCTCCAGTGATCAAGACTCCGTTTGCCGTGTTGCCAGAGATGACGTTTCGGTCGCTTGGGCTGTCGCCGCCGATGACATTGGCTGGCGAGTTCAGAATATCGATTCCGTTGGCTGCGTTACCGAGAGCAGTGTCACCAGTAGCGTTCAAGCCGATGATGTTGCCCTGGATTATGGCTCCCAGTTTGCCCGCGCCGTTTCTGGCGAAAATGGTGGCGATGCTGCTGGCGGGCAGCGCGGCGTTGTAGATGGCCAGTTCGTCAATACGCCCCTGTAGTCGGTTTCCGAAGCTGGAACCTTCGTTGCTGCCGATGTAGAGAGGGTTGTTATTGGGAAGCAGTGGAGATGACTGTGCTTCGTCGTGAATCAGTTCGCCATCAACATACAGACGAATGGTGCTGCCGTCGGCAGTTGCGGCGATATGATAGAACTGTCCGGCCTGAATACCGGCGCCAGTAGAACTGACTGAGTGGAAGCCGCCGTTGTACCACTCAAAATTAATTTCCGCTGTCCCTCCTGCTCCCTGCCTTAGCGACAGCCCGTAGTTCTCGGCACCATTAGAAGTTCCTTTTTCGACGATAATCGAATTGGCTGCAGTCGGCAGGACGTTCAGAGACACCCACGCTTCCAGAGTTACTGACGTGAGGTCCAGAGAAGGGGAGTCAGCAACCAGAATCTGGTCGGAACCTGTGGCTCCGGGAGCCGAGTTGAATTCCCACGCCTGGCCGCCGTTGACGCCGGTGACAAAGTCGACGCCGTTGATCAGCGTTGCATCGTTGTTGCCGGCAGAATCCGTCGCATCACCTTCAGCTTTGAACCAGGCTACGGCACTCGCGTCGATATTGCCACTGGCTCCACTACCGGAAAGGTCGATGCCGTCACCGGCATTGTTCGAAATTACATTGCCCTGAATCAGCGGGGCGGCGTTAAGGACTGTAATTCCGTCTTCGGTATTGCCAACGGTACCCGGAACCATGTCGGTGCCGTTAACGTCGACTCCGATGTAGTTTCCAACAATGTGATTGTCGGCTCCGGCTGCGTTGATCAGCACTCCCGTTGTATTTCCGGAGATCACGTTCTGCTCGTCGAGTGTTGAACCACCGATCTGGTTGTTGGCAGCTCCACCGTCGATCTGCACGCCCACGTTGTTGCCAAGAGCTGTGGTGCCTGACGCATCCAGACCAATAATGTTCCCGGCGACGTGGTTGATGTCAGTTCCGGCGTCGGTGAGGCGGATTCCGAAGCCGGTGTTGCCGGAGATGACGTTTTCTTCACCACCGATCAGGTTATCGGTTGCACCGCCAGCTATTTCAATACCATTAGCATTACCGATAGCGGTGTCGCCGACGGCATTCGTTCCGATGTAGTTGCCGGCAACCGTATTTCCGACTGATGCTGCACCCAGAATCTGAATTCCATTGACATTATTGCCGGAGATAATGTTTCGGTCACTCGGGCTGTCACCGCCGATCAGGTTGTCCGGTGAGTTTGAAATGCCGATTCCGGCAAACGCGTTGCCGAGATCCGCATCTCCGGCAGCGTTCAGGCCAATCGTGTTACCTGCAATGACGGCTCCGGTGTCCTGCTTGCCGGCACCGTTTCTTGCAACGATGTCAGTAATCTCGTTCAGCGTCAGCGCTTTACCGTAGACGGCTGTCTCTTCGATGAGGCCGTTGAGATAGAAACCACGGATGTCTGTCGATCCTGGAGTGTCGCCCGGCGCCCCGCGATGTCCCAACTTGAGCGTCGAAGTCGAGTCGAGATTGCCTGAGTAAGAATTGGTCGCGACAGCCTGCCCGTCAAAGTAAACCGTGAATGTGTCACCTGCACGCGTAAACGCGAAGTGGTGCCACTGGCCGGTTGAGATCGCCAGCGGGGATGAGGTTACTGTCGCAAATGTTGAACCGTCACCAACTGCCACCTGTATTGAGTTACCAGCCAGCTTCGTCAATGACCAACCAGTCGCATTACTGGCCTGGACATACTTTTCGACGAGGATTTGCTCACCGGCCAGCGTGTCGAAGTTGACCCAGGTATCGACGGAGAAGTCGCCCGTACCAAAGTTCAACGTGGGATCGTCCGCTACACTGACAAAATCATCGACACCATCCAGCGAGAATGCCTGCCCCGACAAACCTGTCGCAAAGGTGGCACCGTTCTCCAGCGTTCCATTGTTAGAGCCGACCTCGTCAGTCGCATCACCCTCGGCCCGCAACCAGAGTACCGCGCTGGCGTCGATTCCGTCGCTGGTACCGGAAATATTGATGCCGTCACCGGCGTTGTTCGAAATGACGTTGTTACGAATCTGAGGGTTGGCATTCAGGACGACGATTCCGTCGCCGCTGTTGCCGAGTGATCCTGGCGTGAGATCAGTGCCGTTAATATCAACACCGATGTAGTTGTTCTCGATGACGAATCCGGAACCCTCGACATTGATACCGATACCCGAGTTGGCGGAAATGACGTTTCGCTGAACGGCTAACGGACCGCCGATTTGATGATTGATTCCCGACGGGAAGCCAGCGATACCTTCGCCGTTGCCAAGAGCCAGAGTTCCTGTGACGTCAGTTCCGATGAGATTCCCGGCAACGGTAATGCTGTCACTGGTGACAAAAAAGATTGCCACGCCCGTGTTGCCGCTGATGACGTTGCCTTCGACATCATCGGCGATGCCGTCCGCATTGGTGCCGACCCGTCCTCCGATTCCGCCGATCTGAATACCCGTGCCGTTGGGAATCGCCGACAGGCCGGTCGCGTCGGTTCCGATGAAGTTACCCGCGACTATATCGGCGTCGAGAGTCATGCCGTTTGCGTTACCACTGATGACGTTTCTTTCATTAACGTTGAACGCATCGTTGCTGCCGTCGGTGCCAATGATGTTGCCGCCCGTCACCGTTGCAATCGGTGTCTGGTTGCCCAGAGCGGCGGTTCCGGCCGCGTTTGTTCCGATGTAGTTGCCGGCAATCGTTGTTCCTGACCCGAACAGCAGCACGCCGCCCTGATCGTTGGCACTGATGACGTTTCTCTCGCCAGCATCATTGATTCCGTCACCATTGGTTCCGATTCGAGCATTGCCGTTGTTGCTGCGGATGCCCCAGGCAGAGTTGCCTCCGTCAGTGGTTCCGTCTGGCAGAACCCCAATGAAGTTGCCTTCGAAGACGTGACCGGTTCCGTTGAATTCGACTCCGTTGATGCCGAAGTTGACGATAGACAAACCGCGAACGATTACGCCAGATGTCTGAATTTCCAGGCCATTCACGGCTCCGGCACTGGTTCCGTCGAGAATGATCTGGATGCTGGCATCATTGCCGACAGCCAGCGCGTTCTCGGATGCGCCGGTTTCGGAGTAGCCGTCGATCGTCACGGCATCGGTGATTACTGGCAGAGCCGTGGTCGGCGAGATCGTATGCGGGCCTGCACCTTCAACGGATGTGATGTCAAAGACGATCTGGTCGGTGCCAGCCAGCGCGTTGGCATCCAGGATCGCCTGACGCAGGCTGCCCGCACCTGAGTCAGCAGTCGTCGTCACGACGAACGAAGTAAACAGCGACGTCAGGACAACGTCGTTTCCGTCGCCGCCTGCGTAAGTGATCTGGTAGGTGACGTTTTCGTCAGTAAACGTTGCCCCCTCGGCGAGGCCTGCGAATGTGCCAGTGACAGCGTCTTCCTCGTCATTGTTAATGATGATAAACGTATCGTTGGCGGCCGGATCGAATCCGGCGAACAGAATTGGATCGAGGGTGACGTTGTTGCCAATCGTCACCGTTCCAGTCACGTTGAGCTGATCGTGGTTGATTGCGGGCTCATCCGGTAAGTCGGGGCTGTTGGTTGTGAAGAGCGGAC